>Ga0310834_100073_pt1 | contig 204423 bp, 188 predicted proteins | sample SM_ome_2_FD_201314 | JGI IMG/M metagenome (GOLD analysis project Ga0310834, IMG submission 201314) | Sorghum-adapted microbial communities enriched on stacked mutant (SM) sorghum from Joint BioEnergy Institute, Emeryville, California... ... | reverse complement strand
TGCCCTTCCGAGCCGGTCCGATCTGGGTCCTAGACAAACCCGATTATCCCAGCTCACGGGGCACTCTCATCGCATCTACACACCCACTCCCACCACCATCGGCGATTCCGATCCACGGATCGAGGCTAAGAACAAGATCGAATTGGAAAGGCGGCATCACCGTCGCGGCCACAAAGGGTCAAGGCCGCCGAAACGGGTCCAGGTCCGGCGCGGTGGTCAGCGTGGCCTCGCTGATCACCTCGGCGTCCGGGTCGGACAGGACCCCCGACCGGATCGCCTCCACCAGCCGCGTCTCGGCGGCCTTGCGACGCTTGTAGACCGCCCACCGCGACACCCCGGCCCGGTCGGCGTAGTCGGCCACCGACACGTCCTCCAGGTACGTCGCGCCGATCAGCTCGGCATCCTCAGCGGAGAGCACCCCGGCCGCGACGGCACGAACCAGCACCAGATCCGGATGCCCGTACGGCGGCGGAGGCAGCACCGAACCGGGCGCGAAGTTCGCCTCCCCGGACGCGGCCGGCTCGCTCGCCCGCAGCGCGCTGCGCGCGGCCGTCTGGGCGGCGTCCAGCAGCCGTGACACGACTGCCTGCTGGGCGATAGTGACCCGTCCCAGGGCCGCGACGAACTCGGTGACCAACGCGGCCTGAACGTCTCCCGCGAAGCGGCGCGCCAGCCGGTTCGCGGCCCTGCGCAGCCCCGGCAACGCGACGCCGACCGCGCCCACCGTCCACCCGGCGTCACCGGTCCGGGCACGTGTGACCAGCAGCCGCCACACCGCGTCGCGAGCCTCGAAGCCGCAGGAGGGATGCATCAGGACCGCCGCCAGCTCCGGCAGCGGGATCAGCCGGCGCGGCAGGCCGTGGCCGACCTGCGCGCCGTCCACCGCGAGGGGCTGCGGGCCGGCGCACAGCAGCCGGAACCGCTGCTCGATCTCGTCCAGGAGGTTGTCACCACCCAAACCGGGGCGGGGCCGCCACGGGTACTGGGCAGGGTTGGACACGCGAGAAGACATGGGAATCTCCCAACGAAGGTGGGTGGGTGACGCCGGCGGCACCCTGGCCGCCCCGGCGGTACGGCACCCATCCCGCCACCCCGCTGGCACACAACTGCCACAGTCGCGATCACCGCCGTCAGCAACAGGGCGCGTCGCATGCCGCGCGGACATCGCCGGTGACCGCGGCGGCGTCGATGGCCGGCTTGGCCGTGCACCGTAGGTGTTCCTGGCCCTCACCGGCTCGTTCCCCTGCGCCGTCTCGGAGCCGAGCGCCGTCAAGAACACCGGCTGTACGCGGAGAACAGCGCACGGCCCAGTGCGAAGATCCATCGACACCTAGCGGTGTGACGGTGGGTGTCTTCGGGCGGCTGTTCGTCGGCGTGACGGACGCCGACGCCGCCGAAGAACGTCGAGTCGGAGCGGGATGGTCGTGGTGCCGGCCAGCCGGATCTTGTTGCCGTGGCACGAAATCTGTGCTCCGGCCCCCGGCCCGGGTGGTGCGCGGCGAGCCGAGCGAAATTACCAGGTCGGAGGCTGGCGCACGTGGGATGCTGTCGCGCTGTGACTCGCGTCCTGCTGACGATGGCCCGAACGGTCCTACGTGGCGTGTTGCCGCATCCCGACCTCGTGCGCCGCACCCGTGTCCGGCACCGCGCCCGTAACCTCGCCGCCAGCAACCCGTGGCCGCAGGACGAGGCGGCCGTGACCGGACTGGACTTCGCGCAGTTGGCGCTGCTGCGGTTGCTGTCCTTGCAGCACCAGACGCGGCGGGCAGTGCGGACCCGGCAGCGGGAGGCCGCGGCGCTGTTGGCACGGACCTCGATGGAGACGTGCATCCTCGGCCTGTGGTGCCTGCACAACACCGAGGCCGTCAGGAGGCTCCGCGCCGCCGAGATCAAGGCGGCGCCGACGATGCTGACGTTCCTGTCGAGCATCGGGCTCATCCCCGACGCCGTAATCAGGCAGGCGGTGCGCGCCCTTGGCGAGCCGGGGAAGCCCCCCGATATACGGTCCATGGCCGGGCAGATCGACGCCAAGACCGGCGGCACTCTGGCGATCCATCTGTACGACCTGGCGTACCGGCCAGCGTCGCAGTACTTCACCCACGCCACCAGCTCGTCGCTGCTGCGGCACGTTACCCGCGGGCGACGCCGGACCGTCCGGCCCGCCAACCCGTGGACTCGCCGGGCACCGGTCCGGCTCGCCGACGCCTGTGTCGGTCTGCTGGCTGGCGCCATCGCCCACCAGGTCGGGGCACCGACCGAGCTGTTCGCGCGGTACGCCGAGGGTCACGCCGGCCGGGTACTGCCGCCCTTGTTGGTCACCAGCGGCAAGGGAATGATGCGAACGGTCAGCGTGGCCGGCCTCGTACGCACGCTGAAGGAAGTCCGGGACATGAAGGTCTACCTATCCCGGACCAGACCCGATGAGGCGCCTGTGGAGCGCGAAGCGCGCCTGCGCGGGATGTACGACACGCTGCTCGCGCGGCTCGACCTCCACGTACCACCCGAAGCCGTTCAGCCCGTTGTCGATCACTTCATCGCGATGGCCCTCGCCGAGTGGGACGCCGAGTTTGTCCGCCGCGCCGCCCAGTCGCCCAGCGTCGTGGATCATACCGGGGCGTAGGCCGGTGTCAGGGCTCAGTCGCGTCACGGCTGTGGCGTCCATTCGCGACGAATCCGTGGCATCCGGCACTGTTCCTGCCGCCGAGCTGCCTGTTCCTGTCGTGGAGAACTTCTGATGTAGCGAGGATCGATCTTGTTGCAGGTCCAGGGCGCGGCCGCGAGGATTCCAATTCGATCTTGTTCTTAGTCATCTGTAGGTGTCAGCGTTCGTCAGCGGACGTGGCCTACGCGCCCCATGCCGCAGACCCACCCCACGGCCCCCGCGACCGGTCTTGTGCCGGTCCCGGTCGCCGTTCTTCTCCCCACGCCCGGCGCCGATGGTGCCGAGTCCGCCGTCCGCGACCTACCGCACTGGCACGGCGTCACCGCCCGCGACGCCGCCGGCCTGATCACCCGCCTGAGCACGGTAGGGGATCTCGTCGTCGAGCTGGGCGGCCACCCGACGATCATCCGCGCGGCCGAGCACCTTGGCCGCCGGCCCGCCGCGCTACCCGGTGGTCACCTCCTCGCCGCGCCTGGCCGTGCGGAGCCGACCCGCCGAGGCCGCTTGGCTGGCCTGGTCCTCACGGCGTTGCCACGTCCCGACGTGGTGCCCGGGGATCTGGGCGGGCTCAGCGCGGTCATGCAGACCTGGCGGGCCGGGCTGCGCCCCGGCGGGTACCTGCTCACCGCGCTCACCACAGCCGGTTGCGACCAGGGCGGCATCGAGGACCCGGCGACGTACCGGGCGGGAGTGATCGCAGCCGCCCGCACCGCCGGGCTCACCTGGCAGCAGGAGTTCCTCGTGCTCACCGCGCCGCCGCCCGAGGACGAACCCCGGGCCATGCCTGGCACGCCGCTCGACCTGCCCTCGGCACTGGTCGACGGTAAGCACCTGCGCGTGCACGTCAAGGTCCTCGCGTTCCGCAACAACACCGGAGGCGGCAATGGCTGACGGCGCGCATCAGCCGACCCCGGCCCCCGTACCCGCGCCGCAGGGCTCGGTGTTCCTCACCGGGCAGGTGTGCTCCCGCGACCAGCGGCGCGGCCGGTACACCAAGGAATCCATTGCCCACCCGGGCAAGATGCTGCCCTCGATCGCCCGCTACCTGATCCACACCTACACGCGGCCCGGCGACTGGGTGTGCGACCCGATGGCCGGCATCGCCACCACCATCGTGGAGGCCATGCACCTCGGCCGGCACGGCATCGGCGTTGAGTACGAGACCCGGTGGGCGGCGCTGGCCGCCGACAACCTACGCCTTGCCACGTCGCAGGGGGCGACCGGGACCGGCCAGATCGTGCGGGGCGACGCCCGGCACCTGCCCGCGCTCGTCCCGCCCGAGCTGCACGGCCGTATCGCGCTGGTCATCACCTCACCGCCGTACGGGCCGTCCACCCACGGCCACGCCCGCACTCCCGGCCCTCGCCGCGGCAAGGTCCGAAAGATCAACCACCAGTACGGCGGGACCGACAACCTCGCCTACCAGGACCCGGACCACCTTGCCGCCGGGTTCACCCAGATTCTCACCGGTGCCGCCGCGATCCTGCGCCCTGGCGGCATCGTCGCCGTCACCGCCCGCCCTTACCGCCGTCACGGCGAACTCGTCGACATCCCGGGCATGGTGGTCGCCGCCGGCATCGCCGCCGGCCTCCGCCCGCATGAGGAGTGTGGGGCGCTCATCGCCGGCATCCGCAGCGGCCGTCTCGTACCGCGGGCCTCGTTCTTCCAACAGAAGAACATCCGCGACGCCATCGCCGCCGGCGACCCGCAATGGCTGCTGCAGCACGAGGATGTCCTCGTCTTCGCGACGGTCGACCCCGCCGGTCGGATGGCCGGCACCCGGGCACCGGTACCGCCGCCGGCTGGAGGTGGCCGATGACCGGCAAACCATCCGCGGAGCGGTCGGCCCGTTTGGGCAGCCCGTGGTGGAGCGCCGGCCCGGTCACGTTGCATGTCGGCGACGCGTACGACGTGCTCGCCGCGATGCCCGACGAGTCGGTCGACTGCGTGGTCACCTCCCCGCCGTACTGGGGGCTGCGCTCCTACGACACCGGGCGGTGGTGCGGCGGCCGCACCGGCTGCGACCACGTCACCGCCGCCGGCCCGCCGGCAGCGCGGCGTTCCTGTCCCGCCTGTGGCGCGGTGTGGGTGGACGGGCAGTACGGCCAGGAGCCCACCGTCGGCGAGTACATCGAGCACCTGGTGGCCGTGTTCGACCAGGTCCGCCGCGTCCTGCACCCGCACGGCACGCTGTGGGTCAACCTCGGCGACTCCTACGCCGGTACCGGCCCGCGGGTGGCCCGACCCCACGGGGCGAACAGCGTCATCCGGGGCAACTACCACCGGCGAGGATGGACGCCCGGTGCGGTACCCGGAGTGGCCCCGAAGAACCTGATCGGCATCCCATGGCGCGTCGCTCTGGCTCTGCAGAACCGTAACTGGATCCTGCGCAACGCGGCGGTGTGGGCGAAGACCAACGGCCAACCCTCCCCGGTCCGGGACCGGCTGACCACCACCTACGAGTTTGTCTTCCTGCTCACCCGCAGCGGCCGCTACCACTTCGACCTCGACGCCATCCGCATCCCGGTCAAACATCCGCACGACCCGCGGCGTCGGCGCACCGTAACCGCGCGGGGCAACGACCCGAGCCGCCCGTCGGGCAAGAACCCCGGCGACGTGTGGCCGTTTCCCACCCGGCCGCTGCGCGAGGCACACTTCGCCGCGTACCCGATCGAGATCCCGCTGCGGTGCATCGCCGCCGGCTGCCGACCCGGCGGGACCGTTCTCGATCCGTTCAGCGGTGCGGCCACCACCGGGCTGGCCGCACTTCGGCTCGGCCGCCGCTACATCGGCGTCGACCTCAGCGAGCAGTACGCGGCCATCGCCCGGCGGCGGCTGCACCCGCACCTACCCCACGACGGCGGCCCGACGACCTGCCGGGAGGACACATGAGCCGGCGGGTCTGGACCGCCGAGCAGATCCGGGCGCTCGGCGTGACCACCGATGTGGTCACCGCCGGGTCCGTGCTCGGCATCGGACGCACCACCGCGTACCGGCTCGCCCGCGAGGGCCAGTTCCCCGTCCCCGTGCGCAGGGTCGGCGGCCGGTACATCGTCGCGGTCGCGCACCTGCTCCAGGCCGTCGGCATCGACACCTGAGCCCCGCACGACAGGCAAAGTCCCCGAGGCGGCACGCCCTCAGGCGCGGCCGGGCAGGCTTGACCACCCGTCCCGCCCCGGCATGGATACCCGTCGACCACCCCGACCAGCGGACTAGCCACTGTGGCCGATCCACTGGTCACCCAACCACTGAGGGAAGGGACCACAATCTGATGAACGGAACCACGTACAAGCGGTGCGGCTGCCGGGACGCGGCGGGCAAGCGGTTGGGACAGCGGTGCCCAAAGCTGCGCCGGGGCGGCGGCTGGAACCCCAACCACGGCGTGTGGCAGTACCAGATCGACCTCCCCGCAGCCGCCGACGGACGCCGCCGCCCGCTGCGCCGCGGCACCTACGCCAGCCAAGCCGAAGCCGAAGCCGTCCTCGGCCAGATCCGTGACGCCCTCGCCGCCGCCAAGGACGGCGAACCCGCCGACCTGACCACGGTCGGCGACCTGATCGAAACCGCACTCAAGAACAAGCAGCCGCCGCCCACCCCGGCGCAGGTCCGCCGACTGCTGCACCTCGGCGACACGACCGAGATCCCCACCGTGCAGGCGTGGCTGACGACGTGGCTGGCCGGGCGCAAGAAGCTGCGCACCGGTACCCGCCGCTCCTACGCCGGGCACATCACCAACCACCTCATCCCACACCTAGGCGCCGTGCGGCTGGACAAGCTGCGGGTCAGCCACCTCGACGCCATGTTCGACGCCATCGAGGAACGCAACGAGCTGATCATGACCATGCGGGCCAGCCGCGAGGCCGCCAACCGGGACAAGGTCAAAGGGATGCGGCTGGTCAGCCCGGCCACCATGCACCGCATCCGGGCCACCCTGCGCGCCGCGCTCAACGCCGCCATCCGGCAGGGCTACATCGACATCAACCCGGCCGCGCATGTCGAACTGCCCCCCGCCGTGCGACCCAAGCCGCTGGTGTGGACCGACGAACGCGTCAAGGCGTGGAAGCACACCGGCGCGCTTCCGGGTCCGGTCATGGTGTGGACCCCGGAACAGACCGGCGCGTTCCTCGACCACGCCTACGCCGCTGAGGATCCGCTCTACGCCCTGTTCCACCTTGTCGCCTACCGCGGACTACGCCGAGGCGAAGCCTGCGGCCTGCACTGGGCCGACGTCGACCTGCCCGGCAAGCAGATCACGATCCGCTGGCAGATCACCCAGCACGGCTGGGCCACCGCGCTGGAACCACCCAAGACCGACGGCAGCGAAGCCGTCGTCGCCCTCGACACAGCCACCGTCGACGCCCTCACCGCCCACCGCGCCCGGCAACACCGCCAACGCCTCGCCGCAGGACCGAAATGGGCCCAGACCGGGCTGGTATTCACAACCAGTACCGGGGAGGCCCTGCACCCCGCCGACGTCACCGACCACTTCCAGCACCTCACCCGGCAAGCCGGCCTGCCACCCGTACGGCTGCACGACCTCCGCCACGGCGCGGCCACCCTCGCCCTCGCCGCCGGGGTCGACATGAAAGTCGTCCAGGCGATGCTGCGGCACTCATCCATCGCCGTGACCGCCGACACCTACACCAGCGTCCTGCCCGACCTGGCCCGCAACGCCGCCGAACAGGCCGCCGCCATCGTTCCCCGCCGCGCCACCGTCACCCCGATCAACCAACGAGCAGCGGGATAGGTGACCGCGCGGCGCCGGGGCGAGGAGTACGTTCCTCGCCCGGTCGCCGTCTCGATTTCCGCTCTCGCCGCCGGCCGCAGCAGGGTACGCGACCGGCCCTCGAATCATGATCATCTGGACCACCGGCAACCAGGGACGTTACGGCCACGAGCAGCCGTGTCCTAGATGCTTCCTACAGCAACGTAGGGGTCTGGTTGCCGTCGTCGGGCTGGATGTTCCAGCGGCCGTAGCGCGGCTTCCGATCCGACGCGGTGCCGGGCCAGCGGACCTGATCGGCCGCGAGATCGTCTTTGGTGAGCAACGTCGTCGCGAGGACCCGGCTGAGGAGATCGGCCTGCGCTGGTTCGAGTTCGACCAGCCGGCATAGGACGGTGAGCAGATCGATGAACTCGCCGGTCCAGTCCGGATCCCACGTCTCAACGTGGATGGCGTCGAGTGGGGAGCTATGGCGTCCGGCGGGGTTCCTTTTGCGGTAGTTGAACCACGACTTGATGACGTTACGGCCGCCGACGGCGTAGTCCCACACGCCGGGCGGGACCGGTCCGAAGATCCCGTCGCCGAGCACGACTGCCTGACGTTCCGGGTCGTACGACATGTCGTCGGGCAGGCCCGTCACGGGCGCCCGGGACAGCGGCTGGCGCGGATCGCCGCTTGGGTACCGCACCGAGTTTAGTGGCTGGTCTGGCCCGGCGAGAACAGCTCCGTAGGTGTGCAGCCAGAGGACCTGCCGGCCGATGTGGACCGCCTGCTGCCATAGTTCGGCGTCGGTGGTGAGGGGCACCCGGATTCCGGGTGTGGTCAGCTCGTCGGCGAAGGTCTGGGTGAACGCCGGGTGCGCGGTGATCGCGGCGATGTAGGCCAGCACGTCGGAGGCCGCCAGGTCGCAGCCGAGCCGCTCCGACAAGGCGGTGAGCAGCCGCGGCGCCAGGTTCGGCGTCCCGTCGGGGTGAAGCAGCGGCAGCGCCCGGCCGCCCTCGGATCCCTTGAAGTGATGGAAGTCAGGAATCAGCGCGGTGAACACCAGTCCCGGACCGTCTCTCAGAGCCTGTCTGGTAACCGGGTAGGGCGACAGGCTTGTCGATAGTGGACTGCCGGCCGGCGTGGCGTGGTGACAGAAGAGAGGGCCTTGGAGTACGTGCACAGGTAACCACACCTGACGTACCCGACCCCAAGGCCCTACATGACGTTCTACCTGGTTACCGGCACCGGCGCATCCACCGACCCAGTCGATCCCGCCGGACATCTACCCAGCCGGCGCCGGCGGCGCTACCCGTCGGACATGACCGACGCGGAATGGGCGCTGGTCGCACCACTGATACCGACCGGACGCCCTGGTTACCGCGGCGGGCGCCCGGCCCGGCATTCCCGCCGCGACATCATCGACGCGATCCGCTACGTCACCCACAACGGCGGTGTCTGGCGGGCCCTGCCCGCCGACTTCCCGCCCTGGAAGACCGTGCACGACTACCACCTGCGCTGGGCCGCCGACGGCACGGTCAATCGAGTCCACAACACGCTACGGGACCAGACACGCAGCGTCGCCGGCCGCGCCGCGACGCCCACCGCAGCGATCGCCGACTCCCAGTCCGTCAAGGCCGCGGAAACCGTCGCCCGGACCAGCCGCGGCTACGATGCGGGCAAGAACGTCAACGGCCGCAAGCGGCACATCGCCGTGGACACCACCGGTCTGCTGCTGGTCGTGCTGGTCACCGCCGCCAGCGTGCAGGACCGCCACGCCGCACGGACACTGCTGCACGCCCTGCGGATGGCCTTCCCCACCGTAGCCAAGGTGTGGGTCGACGGCGGCTACAGCGGCCGACTGATCGAATGGGCCACCACCACGCTGCGCATCGGCGTGGAGACGGTGACCAAACTCGCCGGCCAGGTCGGCTTCCAGGTCCTGCCCCGACGCTGGGTCGTCGAACGCACCCTGGCCTGGATCACCCGCAGTAGACGCACCGTCCGCGACTACGAACGCCGACCCGCCCAGCACGCCGCATTCGTCCAATGGTCAATGATCATCATCATGACCCGCCGACTCGCCCGTCACGCCGCCCTACAGAACTGAAACCGTTACCGGACAGGCTCTCAGAGCATTACGATGCAGCTCGATGGCGAATATCTGGTCGGGTATCCGGGCCATCCACAGGTCGCGGCGGGGCATGTCCATCAGACGGGAATCAGCGAGGACCCACTGCCGGTCGAAGGCGCGGTAGCCGACGCGGACGGCGACTGCGGCCGGGCTGGTTTCCGCGCGGACCGCGATGTCCGTGCCCGGTCGGGTGTCGCTGCCCGGGAGGCGGGGTTTGGTCTTGTCGAGGTTGGCGTCGCGGCCTTCCTTGAAGAGTTCCGACTTGCGTTCCGGGTCGGTCTCGCCGACCAGGGCGGCCCACCGCTGGTCGAGGGTGCGTCGGCTGGGGGCGTAGACCCAGGTGCGGGTCGGAAACACCCCGGGCGAATACCAAGGCATCAGGTCATCGAGTGCTGGGTAGGTGTCCCACCCGCCCGACGCGGCCGGGGTCAGCGGTGCTTGCCATTCGTCTCGGCAGGTCCGCCAACCGTCGTCGTCCAAGCGCAGCGTAGCGAGGGCGGCGAGCTTGTCCGCGCGGCGTCCGGTCAGGGTCCGGTGCCGAATTGTCGCCGGCACATCCAGGGCGGTACCGGCCTGCCGGACGAACAGCCCGATCGCCAGCGGCTGGCGCACGCCGGGGAAGATTCGGGTGGGGATGTCGGGCGTCTGACCTTCTGGAGTGAGATCGATGATCCACCCTTCGGAGGCGTACCGGCGAAGGTACTCACGCATGCCGGTGAACGCCGGCCCGGTCAAGTAGCCGGAAGTGGTGACGAAGCAGACGATGCCCGCGTCCCCGTCGACCTCCCGTGGCGTGGACTGCCACACCTTCCAGGTCGCCCACCGCCAGAAGTAGACGTACAGGTTCTTCAGCTTCGCCTTGAACCGGCCACCGCCCGAGGTGTACCAGTCGTCAAGGATGGCCGGGCCACCACCCCGCCGGGTCTGCAGGTCCGCACCGCCGTTCTCCACCCAGCCACCGGCGCCATTGGCGAGTTCGGCGTACGGGGGATTCCCGATGACGACGGTAACGTTCGCTTTGGCCTTGATCTCGTTGGCGCGGCGACGGGCTCGCGCGATTAACTGCATACCGTACCCGAGCTGGGACTGCACCGCGTTCGGGTCGTCCAGGGTGTTCGTGACGAACAGCTTCATCCCACCCGGCGGCGGCGTGGCATTGTGCAGCGCGAGGAGGTCAGCGGCCCGCAGCTCGGCCACCGCGTACGGACCCATCTGCAACTCGAACCCGATGGTTCGTTCGGCGGCTCGGCTCACGGCCCCGGCCACGGCGCCGGGGCCGTCGTGCCGCTCTGCGGACTGGGCGACGTGTTCCAGGATGGTCTGCAGGTAGGTTCCGGTACCCATCGCCGGATCAATGGTCAGCACATCCGGATCCGCGAACCCGCGCGGCTTGTCCAGCCTTGACACGAGTACGTCCTCGGCAAGCCGCACCATGGGCTCAACGAGTTCGATGGGCGTGTAGTACGAACCAGACGCCCGTCGCAGCTCGGGGTCGTACGCCTCAAGGAAATGCTCGTACAGGTGCAGGTAGGTGTCGCGCCGGCCGCGTCTGACCCTCGGCCAGTTCACCGCGTCAACGACACGGGCGAGCAGATCGAGCGTGACCTTGAAGTCGGCAGCCACGTCGTCGGTGAGCAGTTGCAGTGCCCGGCCCATCAGCGAGTGCTCGGCGCGCAGCCGCTCGCCGATGGTGTGCAGCGAGTGACCGGTGACGTCGATGTTGTTCGTACGCGCCAACAGCAACGCGAACGTAACCGCCTGGGCGTACCCGTCGGCGAAGGTAGCGTCGTCGGCCTGGGGGAACAGCATCCGGCGCCAGTCCTGCGCCAGACCGAGGAACGGCTGGACGTCCTTGTCAGCACCCCCGCGGACCGCCTTGCGTTCGCTTTCGATCTGGTCGAGGACTTCGCCGCGGAGCAGGCGAGTCAGCGGGGCGATCGCCCGGACGAGCGCGCCGACGCTGGTGATCGGCGCGGGCTTCCAGCGCAGAAAGTTGGTGATCAGGGTTTCGAATGCCGCTGGAGCCGTCAGTGTGCCGCCGGCCAGGTCACCGGCGAACCGCACCGGCGCGTCGACCAACTCACCGTCCCGGTACAGACGCCACTCGGTGCCGTTGGTGTACAGAAGGTTCGGAAGATCCCGCTGACGTTCCCACTGCGACTTGTCGTGTCCACGCAGCGCAGCCGGATCGATGGGCTTGTCCGGCGCTTTGATCTCGACATAGCCGGTGATCGCCCCGTCGACGCTCACCCCGTAGTCCGGACGGACCTGCCGCTGGGAATCGCGGACCTCATCATGGAACACAGCCGCGACACCGAGCTGCTTGCCCGCCGCCCCGAGTAGCGCCTCAACTGGGCTGCGGATCGCCGCCTCACGTTCGCCGGGGCCGGCGAGCTTCACCGCGCACGACGCGCCGAAGCTGCGAACCGCGGACTGGAGCCACTCTGCTGTCTCCGCCAATCCATGCCTCCTTGTCGGTAGGTGGCGAGGTCACTCTACCGACGCACACCGACAGCAACGTCGCGACGGACCGGCCGCCTACCCGGCCGCCCCAGCGACCCCGCCCCCCAGCCATGCCAGCGACCTGACGCGGCGGGGTGTGCCCGTGCCGACAGATCCGCCGCGTCAACGCCACCGATCGACCGTTGCGCAGCCGGGCCGCTGCCCCACGCCGCCGGGAACGATGTGCCCGGTCGCTGCCGCGCCACCACGTCCATTCTTGATTGCCCGCCCGGCCCGCGTCTGCCTACCGTCGCCCGCGTGCCCGACGAAGAGCAGCACGACCTGCACGTCCTCCTGAAGGTCCTGGCGACGATCGACCCGTGGCTCGGGCTGGTGGGCTCAGACGAGCCGTCCGCCCCGTGGGCAGTTCAGCCGCGCAGCCCGCTGTCCACCGACGACGTACGAACCCACCCTTACCGGGTCAGCCACCGGGCATGGATGGCCATCACCCCCGCTGTGGACTTCCTGGCGTGCCTGCGCGGCAGCATCATCGGCGCCCGGCAGCAAGATCAGCTCACTGTGCGGTTGCACTCCTACGCCCAAGCCGGGCTGGTCCGCGGCGCGTTGGAGAACGCCTGCTGCGCGGTGTGGCTACTCGCCCCGCCGAGGATGGAACGGATCACCAACCGGCTGGCGCTGGAGTGGAAAGAACTCAAACCGGCCTACCGGCTGCGGGAGTTGGCCGGCAGCCCACCACCTCGCACCATCGAGCAACGCCAGCAGCAACTCGTGGATCTCCTCCTCGCCGCGCACGCCGCAGCGACCCCGACCGGTCAGTCTCCGGCGGTCGCCGACGACGCCACGGCCCGCAAGGTTCTGCGAAACCTCGACTACGCGAGCATCGCACGGCGAGCCGGCGAACTGTCCGGCGCCGGCGCGGACGCGACCGAAGCCGCGTGGCGAATGTGCAGCGCCCTCGCCCACGGCGACGCCAGCGCGACCATCGGCCTACTCAACACCGAGGTCGTCCAACAGGTCGCGCCGGGCATCAGCCTCACCCGCGTATCCGCACAGGTGAAGCTGCTGGTGACCGCCACTGCGATTGCCTGCGGGATGGTCTCCCGTGCCTTTCGGCTCCTTCAGGAGCGCGGTAGGCCACCGTACTGACCTGATCTCGGCGGGTTTGTCGCCGGTTCCCAGCGTTGCGAGGTTGCGGGGAGAGCCGATAATTCACAGATCGAGGTGTGGCGGACCTGAGATGCTGTCATGCCGTGGTACCCATCGTTCTCGCTAATCGCCCGAGTGGTCCTGCGCGGCGTGCTGCCGTACCCGGACCTCCCGCGCCGCATCCGCGTCCGGCGCCGCGCCCGTGACCTCGCAACCCGCGACCCGTTGCCGACCGACGAGACGGCCATGACCGGGTTGGGCTACGCGCGGTTGGCACTGCTGCGGTCGCTGTGGTCGCAGCGCGAGACCCGCCGCGCCGTACGGGGCCGGCAGTGGGAAGCCGCCGCACTGTCGGCGCGGACCTCGATGGAGACGTGCATTCTTGGCCTGTGGTGCCTGCACCACCCCGACGCCGCCACCAAGCTGCGCCCGTCCGAGATCCGCACCACTCCGGCCATGCTCAGCTTCCTGTCCAGCACCGGAATCGTCCCCGACGCCGTGATCCGCCAAGCCGTGCGTGAACTCGGCGAGCCGCGGACGCTACCCCCGGTGCGAGCCATGACCAAGCAGATCGACGCCAAGCCCGGCGCCGGCCTGGCGATAGCTCACGCCGGACGGGTACCGCCACCCATGCTCGCCATCATCGGCAAAGGACTGATCCGACCGCTCGCTGTCACCGACCTCATCCACACGCCGAAGCAGGCGCGCGACCTCCGCGTCAACCTGGCCGGCACCCGGCCGGACGAGGCGGCAGCCGAACGCCAACGGCGGGCGCGCGACCTGTACGACACCGTGCTCACCCGGCTCGACCTCGACCTGCCACCCGAGGCCCTGAAGCCCGTCGTCGACTACCTCGTCACGAAGTCCTCGCCGAATGGGACACATAGGTGCAAGCGTGCGTGCAGCCGCGGTACGGGTTGACCGAGGCCGCAAGCACCACGCACCCGGCCCCAGACCCTAATGTAGTTGTCCCAGCGCCAGGTGTGGGGGATGAGCGCGTTGTCGAGCCCGCCCGCAGTCGATCGACCCAACGAAGCGTGACACCAGGCCCATGTGCGGCCTGGCGTGCGCGTTGCCTGCGCAGAGCGTCTCGCTGGCCCGGGCGACCGGGCTGATCGTCGGGGTGGAGATCGGCGCGGCTGTGGGCGGTTTGATCATGGAGCGCCTCCGGCACGTGCGCCAGCGGCGTTCGGACCCCCAACGGACTCAAGAAGACTTCCGTGCCGGGCGATGCCGCCGCGTGTCGACCGGTGTCGGCTGGTGCCAAGGGCTACCGGAAGCTACAGATCACCCATCGATCACCCAAGCGTCCACGATGGACATGAATGAGGCTCCGATCCGGCAAGAAAAGCTAGGTCAGAGCCTTGATCACTTGTGCGCCGCCAGGGACTCGAACCCCGAACCCGCGGATTAAGAGTCCGCTGCTCTGCCAGTTGAGCTAGCGGCGCTCGCCGGCAACGCGAAGAACGATAGCACGGCGGGCGAGCCACCCTCCAACCCGTTCCCCGGCCCTGCGGCAGGAGCCGTGAAGCCGGCCGGAAGATCCAACCAATCCTCGGTCTTCCCTTGTCACCTGCCCCGTATGTAAGCTGCCGAAACAGTACGGACGCCCGATAGGTCCGATCTCTCGGCCCAGGTGAGGGAAGAGCCTGCTCATGGAAGCATCCGTCGGGTGCCACGCGGCACGCGGCAGCCGCGCCCCGCGCCAGCCGTCTGATCGATTACGTAACGATCACCATCGCAACCTCGACGGGCGGCCGCCCGTCGTCTCATGATCACTAATACGCCGGCCGCGCCCAACGTCGGGCACGGCGGGCCGCCGTCTCCCTCGGTCCTTCCGTCCACACTCACGCCGGAGGCGCGACATGATCACCCCCGATCACCCCACCCGCCGTACGATCCTGCGTGGCGCCGGGCTCGGCGCCGCCGCGTTCGCCGTGCCGGCCCTCTCCGCCGCGCTCGCCGGTTGCGACAAGCCGGACGAGGGTGGCAGTGGCGGCAGCGGCGGCGGCACGGTCACCTTCGGGTCCAACTACTCCGACGAGGTGCCCAAGAAGGCGATCGCCGAGGTCCTGGCCAAGTCCGGCCAGGACGTCAAGATCAACACCGTCGACCACAACACCTTCCAGGAGAACATCACCCGCTACCTGCAGGCCACGCCGGACGACGTGTTCACCTGGTTCGCCGGATACCGGATGCAGTTCTTCGCCGCGCAGGGCTTCGCCACCGACATCAGCGACGTGTGGACGGAGATCGGCGCCGACTTCTCCGACGCCATGAAGGCCGCATCGACCGGGGAGGACGGCAAGCAGTACTTCGTGCCGTTCTACTACTACCCCTGGGCGGTCTTCTACCGGAAGAGCGTGTTCGAGTCCAAGGGGTACCAGATCCCGAAGACCTGGGACGAGTACAAGGCGCTGGCCGCGAAGATGAAGGCCGACGGCCTGACCCCGATCGCGCTGGGGAACAAGGACGGCTGGCCGGCGATGGGCACCTTCGACTACATCAACATGCGGCTCAACGGGTACGACTTCCACGTCAGCCTGATGGCCGGCAAGGAGTCCTGGGAGGACCCGAAGGTCAAGCAGGTGTTCAGCCTGTGGCAGGAGATCCTCCCGTACTGCCAGTCCGGGGCGAACGGACGCACCTGGCAGGAGGCGGCGCAGAGCCTGGTGGCCAAGCAGACCGGCATGTACGTGCTCGGCATGTTCGTCGGACAGCAGTTCCCCGCCTCCGACGCGGCAGACCTGGACTACTTCCCGTTCCCGCAGATCGCCGAGGAGCACGGGCAGGACTCGGTCGAGGCACCCATCGACGGGTTCATGGTCTCGGCGAAGGCGAAGAACGTGGACGGTGCCAAGAAGCTGGTTAAGTACCTGGCCAGCCCCGAGGCGCAGAACCTCTACGCCAAGGGCGACCCGAACAACGTGGCCACCAACAAGCGGGCCGACACCAGCGGCTACAGCGCGCTGCAGAAGAAGGCCGCGGAGCTGGTCGGCTCCGCCAAGCACATCTCCCAGTTCCTGGACCGCGACACCCGGCCGGACTTCGCCTCGACCGTGATGATCCCGTCCCTGCAGAGCTTCCTGAACAACCCCAAGGACGTCGACGGGCTGGTCAAGCAGATCGAGGGGCAGAAGAAGACGATCTTCACCTCCTGAGCGGACGACCATGACCATCACCGCCCGCCCGCCGGCACCGCGGACCACCCCGCGGCGCCGGCGGGTCATCCGGTTCACGCCCCGCGACATCGCGGTCATCGGGTTCCTGCTCGGCATCCCCGTCGTGCTGGACGTGGCGCTGATCTGGGGGCCGACGCTCGCCTCGGTGGCGCTGTCGTTCACCTCGTGGAACGGGGTCACCGACATCAAGCCGGTGGGGCTGGACAACTACCACAACATCGTCAGCAACTACCCGCCGTTCTGGCCGGCGGTCCGGCACAATTTGGTGTGGCTGCTGTTCCTCGGCGTGGTGGCGACGCCGCTCGGCCTGTTCTTCGCGGTCCTGCTGGACAAGCAGATCCGGTTCAGCCGCTTCTACCAGACGGCCATCTACCTGCCCGTCGTCCTCTCGCTCGCGGTCATCGGGTTCATCGCCCAGCTGCTGTACTCCCGCGACTACGGCGCCGTTAACGCGGCGCTCGGGCGTACCGACAATCCCATCGACTGGATCGGCGATCCGTCCATCAACCTGTGGTCGGTGCTGGTGCTGGTCGGCTGGCGGCACGTCGGGTACGTGATGCTGCTCTACCTGGCCGGGCTGAAGGCGGTCGACCCGTCGTTGAAGGAGGCGGCGGCGATCGACGGCGCGAACGAGGCGCAGACCTTCTTCCGCGTGGTGTTCCCGGCCCTGCGGCCGGTCAACATCCTGATCCTGGTCATCACCGTCATCGAGGCGCTGCGGGCGTTCGACGTCGTCTACGCGATCAACCGTGGCCGCAACGGCCTGGAGCTGCTGTCTGTGCTGATCACGGACAACATCGTCGGGGAAGCCAGCCGGATCGGCTTCGGCTCGGCGATCGCGGTCATCCTGCTGCTCATCTCGTTGATCTTCATCGTCACCTACCTGCTGCAAGTCTTCCGGGAGGACCGGGCATGACCACGACCACGCAAGCGCCGCCGGTCACCGTCCCGACTCGGCAGGCGGGATCCCGGCGGCGGGTGCGGCCGGCGCGCCTGGTCCTGCACGCCTTCCTCATCTGCGTCGCGGTGGGCTGGCTCGTCCCGCTGCTGCTGGCGGTGTACGCCTCGCTGCGCCCCTACGCCGAGACCGCCGCCCGGGGGTACTTCTCACTGCCGCACAAGCTGTCGTTCGACTACTACGTCGACGCCTGGCAGCGCGGCGGTCAACCCCGCTACTTCATCAACACGCTGCTGATCGCGGTGCCCTCGGTCCTGCTCACCCTGTTCTTCGCGTCGTTCGTGGCGTTCCTCATCTCCCGCCGACGGATCCGCTTCGGCAAGTTCCTGCTGATCGCCTTCACCGCCGGCAACCTGCTCCCGCAGCAGGTGCTCGCCACTCCGCTGTACGTGATGTACTCGAAGATCCCGCTGCCGTGGTGGATGAGCTGGCCGTCCGAGCTGCTCTACGACTCGTACTGGGGCGTCATCGCCATCCACGTCGCGTTCCAGACCGGCTTCTGCGTCTTCGTGCTGACCAACTACATGGACACGGTCCCGCAGGAGCTGGTGGAGGCGTCCATCGTGGACGGGGCCGGGGTCTGGCGGCAGTACTGGCACGTGATCCTGCCACTGGTCCGGCCGGCGCTCGGCGCGCTGGGCACGCTGGAGTTCGCCTGGATCTACAACGACTTCTTCTGGGCCGTGATCCTGATGTCCACAGGCGACAAGTTCCCGGTCACCAGTGCGCTGAACAATCTGCGATCGGTCTACTTCACCGACTACAACCTGCTCGCCGCCGGCTCGATCCTGGTCGCGCTGCCCACGCTGCTGGTGTTCTTCATCCTGCAGCGGCAGTTCATCTCCGGGCTCACGCTCGGCTCGACCAAGGGCTGAGGCGCTCGCCCGAGACCTCCCGACCCGGCACCGGGGAGGATCAGCGGGACGAGCGGTTGAAGACGACGTTGATCGCGACGATCGCGACCCAGGAGACGAGGGTCACGGCCAGCCCGATGCCGCCCTTGAAGGCGGCGCCGATGCCGGACAGCGGGATGGCGAGCACCAGCGAGGTGATGGCCAGCGCCAGCCGCGGGCCAATGTTGCGCCGGTCGGCCTCCGGCGGTCGCGGCCAGGTCGCCGCGGCGCGGTGCTGGGCGATCCGCTCGTCGACCCGGGCGTCGATGGCCTGACCCACCCGGCTCAGGAAACCGGCGACCAGCGCCTGCTCGGCCTCGATGCCCAGCTCCCGGCGCGCGGCGAGCGCACCGGCCAGGTCGTCCGGATCCGCGTCGAGCGGGCGGGTCGGCACCCCCGCTCGCTTCCACGCCACGTTGTCGTTCGCCACCAGGACCACCTCATCTGGCCGGCGGTACTCGTCGTCACGATGCTATTTCCGCTCTCTGTCGGCGGGCATCGGTGAAGGTCCCCGAGCCGCTGCTCGGGGACTTCCCCGAGGCCGGTCGGGGTACCGTGGTCGGCGTGTTTCTGGAGGGCCTGCTGACGCTGCCTCCGGGGCTGGTGTATCTGGTGGTCGGTGCCCTGGTCTTCGCCGAGGACGCGATCTTTGTCGGGTTCGTCCTGCCCGGCGAGACCGCCGCCATCCTCGGCGGGGTCGCCGCCAGCCAGGGTCACGCCTCGCTCGCCGGCATGCTGCTGATCGTGGTCCTCGCCGCGGTGGTCGGCGACAGCGTCGGGTACGAGGTCGGCAAGCAGCTCGGTCCGCGCATCCTCGGCATTTCGCTGCTGCGGCGGCGGGCCGACCAGCTGGAGCGGGCGCGCTCCTTCCTCGCCCGGCGCGGCGGGGTGGCGGTGTTCCTCGGCCGGTTCACCGCGTTCTTCCGGGCCGTGATGCCGGCGCTGGCCGGGATCGCGCAGATGCCGTACCGCCGGTTCCTGGTCTTCAACGTCGCCGGCGGCCTGGTCTGGGGCGCCGGCGTGGTGCTGCTGGGCTTTCTCGCCGGCAACTCGTACGAGGCGGTGGAGCGGGTGGCCGGCCGGGCGGTGGCGGTCGCCCTCGTCGTGGTCGTGCTGGCCGGGCTGGTCGCCTGGCACCTGCGGCGGCGGCGTCGGGAACGCCGGGTCACCAGGGCGTAGAAAGTGCCGGGCCGCCCTTTGTGGACGGCCCGGCAGGTTGGTGTCAGCTACTTGCAGGGGGGCGGATGCTCCTTACAGCGGCGGGTACGCGTTCTGCATCAGCTCCTGGAACTGGGCGGAGAACCAGTGCCCGGAGAGCGGTGCGTTCGGCAGCGCGCCCGTGGGGTTGTTGCCGTTGCGGGCGTTTCCGCCGTAGTTCGGGTCGCACATCTGGTCGAAGCCCTTGCCCTCGTCGTTGTCGATGGGCTGGCTGGCGCCGTCGGACTCACCCGGCGGCTTGATCCAGACGTACGCGTCGATCCCGGCGGCCGGGGTCGCCCGCGGCCGCTCGCCCAGGCCGGCACCGCTCTGGTTGCACCAGTTGCCGGCGTGGATGCGGCGGTCGATCCTCGCCTGGTTGACGAAGTCATCGATGTTGGACGCGCTGGTCGGTGGCCCGGTGGGCCGGTTCGGACCGCCCCAGCCGTTGCGGGAGGTGTCGATGAGCATGCCGATGTCGTTGCCGAAGGCACCCGTCAGCCGCTGACGGAAGGCCTGGGCGAAGGTCAGCTCGTCAACGTACTGGTTCCAGTCCACCCACTTCGACTGGCGGACCGACACCCCGTTGAAGGTGGTGTTGATGTTGAAGTACGGCTCGGTCAGCGCCGAGTAGTTCGCGGTGTTGACGATGAAGCCGTCTACGGTGTCGTAGCCGCCGACGGCGCCGGCCGCGGTGGAGGCGAGCAGGTCGGCCGCGGGCCCGAAGTTGCTGTCCCAACCGAGCCAGGCGTGGTGCGCGGCGTCGATGTAGTTGTAGACGTTCGGGATCGCGTGGAACTTGCTCAGGGCGTACTGGATGCCCTTCACGTAGTTGCCGTTCTCCTTCATGATCCGGCACATCTCAGTGGCGCCGGCCTCGCCGCCCGCGTTGGTGACCAGGTTGGGCAGCGAGTCGATCTCGATGATCGCGACGATCCGCAGGCTGCGGTAGGCCGGGTCGGCGAAGATCTCCGCGATCGGGTCGATGAACTCGGTCTTGTACCGGTCGATCTCGTCCGGACCCAGTTCGCCGTTGGAGGCCAGCGCGGAGCAGTCCCGGCCAGGCAGGTCGTAGATGACGACCTGGATCAGGTTTGCGCCCTGCTGCAGCGCGGTGTCCATGTGCTCCCGCAGGCCCCGGGCACCCCCCGTGCCGGTGATGGCGGCGATGCGGTCCATCCAGACGCCGGTGGGCTGGTTGGCGATCCGGCTACCGCCCGGCTCGGCCGCCGCCTTGGCGGACCAGTCCGGGTTCACGTACGGCCGGGCGCCGACGTACGGGTTGTCCAGGTGCGTGCCCGGCGGCGGGTTGCTGGTCGGGCCGCTGGTCGGGCTGGTCGGCCCGCTGGTGGGGCTGGTCGGGCCGCTGGTCGGGCTGGTCGGCCCGCCGGTCGGGCTGCCGGTCACCGACCCGGTGCAGGGCGTCCCGTTCAGCGTGAACGAGGTGGGGATCTCGTTGGTCCCCGAGTAGCTGGCGTTGAAGCCGGGGTTGGTGCTTGCGTTCGTGCCCAGGTTGCCGTTCCACGCCTCGTTGGTCAGCGTGGCCTGCTGCCCGCTCTGGCTGAACCGGCTGTTCCAGGACTGGGTGATCTGCTGGTTGCCGGAGAAGGTCCAGCGCAGTGTCCAGCCGTTGATGGGGTCGCCCAGGTTGGTGACGGTCAGGTTGGCGGTGAAGCCGGTGTTCCACTGGTTCACCGTGTAGGTGACCCGGCACCCGGCGGCCGCGCTCGCCTGGGTGGCGGCGACCACGACCATGCCGCCGCCGGCCAGCAGCGCGGCCGAGGCGGCTAGGGCGCGGCGCAGGCGAGGATGCCTGCCACCGCGCAAGAGATTGAGTTTCATGAGGGTACTCCTCGCGACATCTCTCTCACCGCTCCAGAGCGGACGGTGAGTCGGGAAAGAGGGAGAATCAGTGCCCTTCGCCGCGCCCACCACCTGATGGCGGCTCGGCCGCACAGCCGCCGTTCCGATCCGGAATGCCCATCGGCGGCCAAGGGGGGTGCAAGCTAGCCTGGCTCCGCAACGCGAGTCGATCCACATCTTTACATGGGATCGCTCCCAAACACAAGCAACCGCGGCCCGGGGTACCGGAGGCCGCTGGGTTTGGACGGGGCCGGTGCGGGCAGCGAGTGCCCATGGACGCGCCAGCCGTGCTGCGGCAAGCCGCCAGGAAGGCCACGAGGCTGCTGCCCTTCGACGCCGTCGCCGGTACCCTCTCCGGACTGAGCGCGACGGCGGAGAAGCAGACCGGGCCGGACGACCCGACCACCGCGGTCTCCCGCGAGATGGTGGCGCTGGGCGCCAACCTGGCCGGCGCCGGCCTGGCCGCGGCCGGCCGCCTCAGCCGCGTCTCCCGGCTGCCGGTGGTGGTGCCGGCGCTGGCCAGTGCCACCGCCAACGTCCCCCAGCTGCGGGCGGTGATCCGCGCCAAGCTCGGCCCCGACCGGGTGGAGCCGCTGCTGGCCGCCGGCGAGGCCGCGCTCACCGTGCTCTCCGGGCAGCCGGGCGGGATGCTGGTGGACGCGCTGCACCGCGTGCAGCGGCTGTCCGAGGCGCGGGCCCGGCAGGGCGCGTGGGCCCGCCGCGCCCGCGAACTGTTCACACCAGACGGACCGGAACAGGAGGACACGGCAGTCTCCGCAGGCCGGCCCCGGCCCCTGCCGGACGGGCCGGTCGAGCGGTACGCTGCCCGGGCCGCGGCGGCCGCCGGCGCCGGATGGGCCGGCGGGTTGCTCGCGGTCCGACCCCACCTGTCGGCGGCGGCGCTCGCCGCCGGCAGCGCCAAGCCGGCCCGGCTGGCGAAGGAGTCGTTCGCCGCCCGGATCGGCCGGTCGGTGGCCGAGCACGACATCGTGGTGGACGACCCGCGCGCGCTGCGGCGGCTGGATCAGGTGGACACGGTCGTGCTCGAGGCCGGGTTGCTCGTCACCGGCCGCTGGTCGATCGATGAGGTGGTGCCGCTGGACGGGGACGCCGACGCGCCCGGCCTGCACGCCCGCGCGCTGGGTCTGCTCGATCCGGCCGACCCGGCCGCTCAGCAGGAGCGCGACGGTTGGCGGATCGGCCCGACCACCGGCCCCGAGCGCGGCGCCGCCGACTGGCCGGCCGGCGCGAAGCTGGCCACCCTCAGCAAGGGCAACCGGCCGGTCGCGGTGGTGTCCCTGCTGCCGGAGCTCGACCCGTATGCCGAAGCGCTGGTCGCGGCGGCGGCCGGGGTGGGCGATGTGCTGGTGGCCGGGGTGGGCAGCCGGCTGGACCGCCGGTTGGCGATCACCGGCACCGTGCCCGCGGGCGGCAAGCTCGGCGAGTCCGTGCGCCGGCTGTAGGCGGACGGCCGCGGTGTGGTGCTGGTCGCCCAGCATGGCCGGCCCGCCCTCGCCGCCGCCGACATCGGCATCGCGGTCGCCGGCCCGGACTCCGGTACGCGTGCCCGCCGCGGCACCGGTCACCTGTTCTGCGGGCCGGGCCTGAGCCACGCGGTCCAGCTGCTCGCCGCCGTGCCCGCGGCCCGGCAGGCCGCCGCCGACGGCACCCGGATCGCCGCGTACGAGGCGGCCGCCGCCACCGTCATCGGCTTGGCCAGCCCGCCGTCCCGGGCCGGTCACCACGCGCTGCTCGGCTCCAACTTCGCCGCGCTGGCCGGTATCGCCGCCGGGTTGTGGCGGGCCGACCCGGTGGCCCGGATGCACCCTCCCAGGCCGGTGGACCGCAACCCGTGGCACGCGATACCGGTCCGCGAGGTGCTCGACCGGCTGCGCTCCTCGCTGCGCGGCCTGGCCGGGGAGGAGGCCGCGCACCGCCGGCCCGCCGCCGGCGATGCGCAGCCGCAGCCGTCGGGACTGGGCCGGGCGGTCGCCGAGGAGCTGGCCAACCCGCTCACGCCGGCGCTGGCCGCCGGCGCCGGCCTCGCCGCGGCGGTCGGCTCCACACTGGACGCCGCGCTGATCGGCGGCGTGGTGGCGGTCAATTCGCTGGTCGGTAGCGCCCAGCGGCTCGGCGCGGACCGCGCGGTGCGGCGGCTGGCCGCACACACCTCGCTCCCGGTCCGGCTGCTGCGCGACGGCGAGCCGGTCACCGCCAGCACCGACGAGATCGTCCCCGGGGACATCGTCGAGCTGCGTGCCGGCGACGCGGTCCCGGCCGACCTGCGGATCGTCGAGGCGGTCGGGCTGGAGGCCGACGAGGCGAACCTGACCGGCGAGTCGATGCCGGTGGCGAAGAACGCCCGGGCGAGCACCGCGCGGGTGCCGGCCGACCGGACCAGCATGCTCTACGAGGGGACCGCGGTGGCCGCCGGGCACGCCCTTGCCGCGGTGGTCGCCACCGGGCCGGACACCGAGGCCAGCCGCGCCGAGCAGTCGGCCGAGACGCCGCGGCCCAGCGGCGTGCAGGGCCACCTGCAGGAGCTGACCAGATCCGTGCTGCCGCTGTCCGCCGGCGCCGGTGTGCTGCTGCTCGCCACCAACCTGCTGCGCGGGCTGCCGATGGGCCGGGCGCTCAACCCGGCGGTCTCGCTCGCGGTAGCGTCCGTGCCGGAAGGGCTGCCATCGGTGGCCACCGTGGCCCAGCTGTCCGCCGCCCGCCGGCTGTCCCGCCGGGGTGTGCTGGTCCGCAATCCGTCCACCCTGGAGTCCCTCGGCCGGGTGCAGGCGCTCTGCTTCGACAAGACCGGCACCCTCACCGAGGGCCGGCTGCGCCTGCGGCTGGTCAGCGACGGCACCGAGGAGGCGGCCCCGGGCGAGCTGCCGGACCGGCTGCGCCGGGTGCTGGTCGCCGCGGTCCGCGCCACCCCCGGACAGGGCTCCGGAGGGGCGCTGGCGCACCCCACCGACCGGGCGGTGGCAGCCGGCGGCCAGGAGGCCGGCATCACCGTCGAAAATGGACTGTCCGGGTGGGAACGCGAGGACGAGCTGCCGTTCGAACCCAGCCGTGGCCTGCATGCCACCCTCGGCGGCGCCGGGGACTGACCGGCGACGGGGCCAACGACGCGCCGGCGATCCGGGCCGCCCATGTGGGCATCGCGCTGGGCAGCCGGGCCGCGCCCGCGGCGCGCGAGGCGGCCGACGTGGTGGTGGCCGACGACCGGATCGAGACCGTGGTCAGCGCGGTGGTCGAGGGGCGCATCCTGTGGTCCTCGGTGCGGGACGCGCTGGCCGTGCTGCTCGGCGGCAACCTGGGCGAGGTCGGCTTCACGCTCGGCTCCGGCCTGGTGGGCGGCACCGGGCTGACCCCCCGCCAGCTGCTGCTGGTCAACCTGCTCACCGACGTGGTGCCGGCGCTGGTGCTGGCGTCCCGCCCGCCGGCCGGGTCCAGCCCGCAGGCGCTGCTGGCCGAGGGCCCGGAGGCGTCGCTCGGCGACGCGCTCCGCCGCGACATCAAGATCCGCGCGGCCACCACCGCCGGTTCCGCCGGCACCGCGTGGCTGCTCGCCCGGCTCACCGGCACGCCGGCACGGGCGTCCACCGTGGCCCTGGTGTCGATGGTGTCGGCGCAGCTGGGCCAGACCCTGGTGGCCGGCCGGTTCGACCCGAAGGTCGCCGCCGCCTGCTTCGCCTCGCTGGCGGTGCTGGCCGCCGCGGTGCAGACCCCCGGGCTCAGCCGGCTGATGGGCTCGCGGCCACTCGGGCCGGTGGGGTGGAGCATCGCGCTGGGCACCGCCGCCGCGTCCACCGGCATCGCGTGGTCGATCGAGCGGCGCTGACCCGGCCCGCCCGGGCGCGCGGGGCGCCGACGTGGCCGCTCAGGCGGCCGGCGGGAAGGCGCAGAACTCGTTGCCCTCCGGGTCGGCCAGCACCCACCAGCGGATGTCCCCGCCCGGCTCGCGGAGCACGACGGCGCCGGCCCCGACCAGGGCGCCCGGATCCGGGTCAACCAGGGTCACGTCCCAGTGCAAACGGTTCTTGACCGTCTTCGGCTCCGGCACCGGGTTGAACCCCCAGTAGACCCAGGGGAAGCCTTCGGCTCCTTCGACCCAGTATGCCCGCTTGCCCTTTCCGACCGTGCCGCCGACGATGCCGGCCCACCATTGCGCCTGGGCCAGTGGATCCCGGCAGTCCACCACCAGGTTGAAGGCTCCGGGCCGGGTGTCCGTGGCCGGTGGGAAGGCGCAGAACTCGTTGCCCTCCGGGTCGGCCAGCACCCACCAGCCGATGTCGCCCCCGGGCTGCCGACGCACGGTGGCACCGGCCGCGACGAGCGCGGTCGGCTCCGGTTCGGCGAGCCGGACGTCGAGGTGAACGCGGGTCTTCCCGACGCGCGGCTCGGGGACCACGTTGATCCACATGGCCTCGTTCGCCGGCCGGCCCGGGGCCGGGTCGAGCCGGGCGTCCCCGTTGTCGAGGTCCACCAGCGTGCCGCCCAGCACCTGCCGCCAGAACGGCCCGAGCACCGCCCGGTCGTTGGTGTCCAGGCACAGGTCCTTGAACCGGGCCGGCGTCATGCCATGCCGCCCAGTACGCAAGCCGGGCTCTCCACCTCAAGCGCGACACCGGCCGGCCGCGGGGTGCCGGTGTCGACGTCGAGCCGGAAGCAGGTCACCTGGTGCGAGCGCTGGTTGGCCACATACAAATATTGGCCGACGATCGCCAGATGCCGGGGCCAGTGCCCGCCGCACGCCACGTCGGCCAAGGGCCGCAGCTCAACGCCGTCCACGGCGAACACCGTAACCACGTCCTGTCCCCGATTGGCCAGGTAGACGAACCGGCCGTCCGGGCTCAGCGCGATCTCGGAGGGGAGGTTCGCCGTCCCGGGCGGCTCCACCGTGGCGGGTATGGTGCCGAGCCGGGCCAGCTCACCGCCCGCGTAGCTGAACGAGGCCACTGTGGAGTTGAGCTCGCAGGCCACGTGGACCACGCCCGAGCCGGCGAAGACCAGATGCCGCGGGCCCGCCCCCGGCTCGGTCTGCCCGGCCCCGTCCAGGGCGAGCTTGCCGGTGTCGAGGTCGAGCCGGTAGAGGAAGACGGAGTCCACGCCGAGGTCGACGGCGAACACGTGCTCGCCGTCGGGGGTCACCCGGACCTGGTGCGCGTGCGGCCCCGCCTGCCGGTCGGCGCGCGGCCCGCTACCGCGGTGCTGGACCAGGTCGGTCAACGGTCCTAAGTGGCCGTCCGGGCCGAGCCGATGCACGGCGACGCTGCCGCTGCCGTAGTTGGCGACCAGCAGGTGCCGGCCGGCCGGGTGCACCGCCAGGTCGCACGGCTGTGCACCGCCGGTCGGCTCGCGGTTGACCAGGGTCAGCCGGCCGTCCTCGCCGGCCACGAACCCGGTCACCGCTCCGTCCTGGGTCTCCTGCACCGCGTACAGGTGGCGCCCGTCTGGGTGCCAGGCGAGGTACGAGGCGGCCGGGGCTTCGGCGGTCTGAATGGTCTCCAGCGTGCCGGTCGCCGGATCCTGTCGCGCGACCGTTATCCCGCTTCCGTACGAGCCGACGTAGACGAACATCCTCACCCCCGCGAAGGCCGGCCAGGTCGACTCTAACCTTCTGCTCGCGCGGTCAGGCCGCGGTCGCCGAACCCAGCCAAGGCAACAACTTGATTTCAGAGCGAACCCAAACCGGCTCCCAGCGAGTCCCTGGTGCTGATGGGGATGGTGATCAGAAGGGCTCGTGCCGCACGCGGGCTGCTGCTGGCCGCGACAGGGGCGACGCTGGTCGCCACTTTGTTGCTGACCGGGCTGGCCGACTACGGCCGGGACGTGGTCGAGGCCGGCGCGCGCGGTGTGGTCGACGCGGCCCGCCCGCAGGAGCGGTCCCTGCTGGTGCAGGGGGCGGCGGGCACCTTCTCGCGCTACCAGGACGGCGCCGGGGGCGGGTGGGCGGAGAAGGACCGGGCGCTGCGCGAGCGGTTCGCGGGCGGCTTCGCCGGGCTCGACGTGCGTATCGCCGATGCCGGGTACGCGGCCGGGCGGCAGCTGACCGGCGACGTCGGCGACGCGGTGCCGGACGGCGACGGGCTGGTCTTCGCCTCGGTCGCCTTTCTCGCCGGCCTGGCCGACCACGCCGACCTGCTCTCCGGCACCTGGCCGCGGGCCGCGGCCACCCCCCGCCAGGCCGCGCTCGCCGAGGCCGCGGCGGCGACGCTGCACCTGTCCGCCGGCGATCGGGTGCAGATCACCGACCGGTTCACCGGCAAGCGGTCGGTGATCGAGGTGACCGGTGTCTGGCGGCCACGGGACATGGCCGACGCGTACTGGCGGCTGGCGCCGGGGGCCGCCACCGGCGTGCTGCCGCACACCTCGACGTACGGGCCGTTCGTCGTGCCGCGGGAGGACTTTCTCGCCGGCTACGCGACCAACGCCTCGCTGGCCTGGCTGATCGAGCCCGACCTGCACCGGGTCCAGCCGGGACGGCTGGACCCGGTGCGCGAGGCCATCGCGTACGCCACCGACGGGCTGCGTGACGACATCGGGCTCGGCTCCTCGGGGCTGGTGAGCACCCACCTGGACCGGCTGCTGGACCGGCTCGACCGGGCCGACCTGGTCGGCCGGTCCGCCCTGGTCACGCCGATCCTCCTGGTGGTGGTGCTGGGCGGGTACGCGCTGGTGCTGATGGGTGTGCTGCTGTCGGAGCATCGGCGCGGCGAGGCCGCCCTGCTGCGCGCCCGCGGCGCCGCGCGGCACCAGCTCGCCGGGCTGGCCGCCCGGGAGGCCGCGCTGGTCGTCCTGCCGGCCGCGGTGCTGGCGCCGCCGCTGGCAGTCCAGGTGCTGCGGCACGCCGACCCGGCCCGATCCCTGACCGGGACGGCGTTGGAGCTGGTGCCCCGGCTTGACCGGGTGACCTGGCTGGTCGCCGTGCTGGCGGTGGCCGGCTGCGCCGTCGCGATGGTGGGGCAGGTGCTGCGGGGGCGGGGCAGCTACGTGGCCGAGCTGGCCGAGCGGTCCCGGCCGGGCCGGTGGGCGGTGGCCCAGCGGGCCGGCCTCGACCTCGCCCTGGTCGTGCTGGCCGTGCTCGCCTGGCTGCAGCTGCGCCAGTACTCCTCGCCGCTGGCGGGCGAGCGGGTGGGCGGGGCGCTCAGCGTGGACCCGCTGCTCGCCGCGGCACCGACGATCGGGGTGCTGGCCGGGACGGTCGTGGCGCTGCGCCTGCTGCCGCCGCTGACCCGGCTCGCCGAGCGGTTCGTCCAACACCGGGCATGGACCGCCACCACGATCGGCATGTGGCAGGCCGGCCGCCGCCCGCACGCCGGTCCGGTGCTGCTGCTCGCGCTCGCGGTGGGCGCCGGTGCGCTCGCCTGGTGCCTGGTCGGCACCTCGCAGCGGTCGGTGCGGGACCAGGCGGACCACGCCGTCGGCGCGGACCTGCGGCTGGTCGAGCAGAGCACGCTGCCGCCCCCCGAGCGGGCCGGTGAGGTTGCCGCCCTGCCGGGTGTCGAGAAGGCGCTGCCGGTACGCCGGGACGAGCTTGTGCTCGGCGCCGCGAAGGTCGCCACGTCGCTGGTGGCACTGGACGCGGCCGAAGCGGCGCCGGTGGTGTGCCTGCGCGACGACCTCGCCGGCGGCTCCCCGGCCGGCGTCTTCGCCGCGCTGGCCGGCTCCCGGGTGGACGCCGCCGGCATCGAGCTGGCCGGGGACGGCCGGCTGACCGGCGAGGTGCGCGCCAGCACCACCGGTGGGGTCAGCCGGACGCGGGCGGCCCGGAGCCGGGTGGAGACGGCGGCGGTGTTCGCCCTGTCGAACGGCCGCTACCGGGAGGTGCCGCTCGGCGCCACCACCGACAGCGGGCGGCTGCGGTTCTCCGTCGCGCTCCCCGACGACCTCGGGCCGCGGCCGCGGCTGGCCGGCTTCCTGGTGGACGCCTCGGGCCCGCCGCAGATGGACCTCACCTGGCAGCTCGGGTCGCTGCGAGCCGGCGCCACCCCGGTCGATCCGGCCGCCGCCGGGCAGTGGCAGGGCCACGACGACTTTGGGAAAGCTTTCTCCGTGGAGCTCGACGGCCCGCAGCTGAAAGTCGGTTACCACTCCCCGGTGACCGCCGAGGTCGACGTGGTCCACACACGCCTGGCCATCGCGCCCGGGCCGGAGCCGGGGCCGGTCCCGATGGTGGCGACACCGCAGGCGATGTCGGCGTTGCGGCTGGGCACCGGCGACCGGATCGAACTGTTCATGGGTAACGCCACGATCGGCGTCCGTCTGGTAGGGACGGTCGAGGCGGTGCCGGGTACGACGCAGCCCTCCGCGCTGATGGCCGACCTGCCATCGCTGGCCGCGGTGCTGTTCCGGCAGTACGGGTCGGTGCGCAACCCGCAGGAGTGGTGGCTGGCCACCGCTGGGGACCCGGCGGCACCGGCTGCCGCCGCGCGGCTCAACGGCGTGCAGGTGCTCGACCGTCGGGCAGCGGCCGAGGCGGCGCGGACGGATCCGTACGGGGTCGGCGCGCGGGCGGCGCTGTTCGCCGCCGCGCTCGGTGGGGTCGTGCTGGCCGCGATGGGCATCGCGGTGGATGTACGCGCGACGGCCCGGCGGCGGGCCAACGAGCTGGCGGTGCTGCACACGCTCGGCGCCGGCCCGCGGCTGCTGGCCCGCTCGCTCATAGCCGAGCACGCCTTCCTCGCCGGCCTCGGCGTGCTGGTGGGGGTCGGCGTCGGCATCGGCGTCGCGGCCGCGATGGCGCCGCTGGTCGTGCTCACCCCGACGGCGGAGCGGCCGGTGCCCACGCCGCTGCTGGAGATCGCCTGGCTGCCGGTGGCCGCGACCGCGGCGGGGTTGTTCCTGCTGGCGCTCGTGCTCAGTGCAATGGTCGCCTGGACCGCCCGGCGCCGGCTGGCCGCGGCCCAGCTGAGGATCGGAGACCAGCTGTGACCGATCTGCTGGCCCGGGTGCGGGCCCACGCCAGCCACCTCGCGCTGCTGGGCACGCTGGCGATGGTGGCTGCCCTGCTGGTCACCGGCGTGCCGAAGGCGGCCAACGGGATGTCCGACCGGGCGCTGCGGCACGACATCGCCGCGCTGTCGTACACCGCCCGTGACCTCATCTTCCGTACCACTACCGTGCCCAGACCCGAGCTGCCGGTGGACCCTGAGGCGAAGCTGGCGGACGTGCAGCGGGCCTTGCCGCAGCCGATCAAGCGGTTGATCGCAGGGGAGTGGTTCACCGCCAGCCTCGGTCCCGAAGGGGTGACCACCTTCACCCCGGCCGGGGTGCGGCATCTGCTCGGCCTTCGGGTGCAGAGCGGGGCGCAACAGGCCATCCGGTTCGCCGCCGGCCGCTGGCCGGCCACCGGCCCGCAGGCCTCCCGGGTGGAGATCGCCGTCTCCACCGACGTGGCGGACCGGATGGGGGTGGCGCTGGGCAGCGTACTGGCGGTCGCGGGGTCGCTGGCCCCGGTCGAGGTAGTGGTGGTCGGCATCTTCGAACCGGTGGACCGGTCGGCGCCGATCTGGGCCGACGCGGTGCAGGTGCTGAGGCAGGCGCCGGGCATCGCGGACGAGATCCCGCCCAGCGCGATCGCCCTGACCGACCCGCGAGGCCTGGCCATCGCCGCGCCGCAACTGGGCACGCTCACCCACACCTGGCGGTTCCGGGTGGACGAGCGGCGGCTGGACGCCTCGATGATCGACACGCTGGCGACCGAGATCGACCGGGCCCGGCATATCCAGACCGGCCAGGCCCTGGCCGCCAGCACCGGGCTCGACGTCGCGCTGAAGCAGTTCCAGCGCCGCACGGCCGCTGCTTGGGCGTTGCTCGCCGTCGCCGGGGGAGGGGTCGTCTGCACGCTGCTGGGCCTGATCGGGCTGGCTGCCCGGCTGGCCGTGCAGCGGCGGCGGGATGAGCTGGCCTTGGTGCGGGCGCGGGGCGGGTCCCTGTTCGCGGTCGGCGGCCGGGTGTTGGCAGAGTGTCTGCTGGTCGTACCGGTGGTGGTGGTTGCCGGCTGGTTGCTGGGTGGGTTGGTGCCGGGGCGTCCGGCCGGTACGGGTTGGTGGTTGCTGCCGGTCGGTGTGGTGGCGGTGGTCGCGATGCCCGCGGCGGCGATGGTTGGCGGGCGGCGCCCGGTGTTCCTGCACGGGCGGACCGATCTGGGCGCCTGGCGGCCCTCCGCTCGGCGGTTGACGGCCGAGGTGTCGGTACTGGCGTTGGCGGCTCTGGGGACGTACCTGCTGCGCCGGCGAGGGTTGGCCGCCGGTGCCGGGGTGGATCCGTTCCTGGCGCTGGTGCCGGTGCTGCTGGCCGCGGCGGCGTCGGTGGTGGCGTTGCGGGTGGTGCCGTGGCCACTGCGGCTGGCCGGCCGGGTGGCTGCGCGCGCCCGGGGTGCGGTGGTCTTCCTCGGGCTGGCCCGCGCCGGTCGGGGCGGGCCGGTGGTCGCCGCGCCGTTGGCCGTGCTGGTGGTGGCCGTCGCCACCGGGGTCTTCTGCTCGGTGGTCGCGACCACTGTGGACGATGCCCGGGACCGGGCGGCCGTGCAGGAGATCCCGGCCGACGCGATGGTGACCGGCTACCGGTTCGGGGCGCAGACCGCCGGCCGGCTGGCCGCGGTGCCGGGAGTCACCGCGGTGGCCGCGATGGTGGACTACCCGAGCGTGCTGGTGCGGGGGGCTGGCGGGGCAAAGCGGTACGCGCGGGTGGTGGTGGTTGACCCGGCGGCCTTCGAGCGGGTGGCCCAGCGCAGCGGTGTGGCCGCCGAGCTGCCGCCGGAGCTGCGGCGGGCCCGGCGCGCGCCGAACGGTGTGGTGCCGGCGGTGGTCTCCCCGGATGTGGCCGCGCAGATCCCTGACCGGGGCCGGGCAGCGACAGACGATGGCTTCGACTTCCGGGTGGCCGCGGTCGTCGACGGCCTGCCGGGCCTGGGGGTCGGGGCGAGGAACTTCGTCGTGCTGCCCTGGCAGGCGTTGCCGCCCAAGCCGTCCGGTGCGCCGTTCCCCAACCGGTTCCTGATCGCCGGGCACGGCTTCGATGTGGACAGCATCCGGTACGTGGGCGATGCCGGGCAGCGGGCGTTCTTGAGCAAGGGAAACCTGCCCGAGCCGACCGAGGTGATCAGCCGGGCCGACCGGCGCGAGGCGTTGGAGCGCACCGGCGCCCACGAGCTGCTCACCTTCGCGTTCGCGGTCGGTACCGCGGGCGGGGCGGTGCTGGCGTTGCTCGCGGTCGGGTTCGCCGTGCTCGCCGAGGCGGGCTCGCGCGGGCAGGCGCTGTCGCGGCTGCGCACCATGGGACTCTCCGCCCGGCAGGGCCGCCGGCTGCTGGCGTACGAGTTGGTGCCGCTGCTGGGCGTGGCGGTGCTGGCCGGCGCGGCGGTGGGTGTGCTGCTGCCCCGGCTGCTGGGCGGCAGTCTCGGGCTGGAGACCTTCACCGGCGGCGCGACCGCCGGCACGCACCTGGACCCGTTACTGGTGGCCGGACTGCTCGCGCTCGTGGCGGCCGCGGTCGCCGGCGCCCTGGGCCTGGAGGGCGTGACCAACCGCCGCATGCGACTGGGCGAGGTACTCCGCCTGGGCGACGTACCCGGGCTGTGAAAGGAGATCTGATGACCGCGACCGCTCCCGTACCGGATCTGGCCGAGCTCCAGCGGCGGGCGGCCGAACGCGCCGCGGCCCGGGCCGGCGGCAGCGACCGGCTGCGCGGCCACATCGTCTGCGACGGCCTGGTGCGCATCTTCAAGACCGGAGGCGGCCGGGGCGCCAAGGCGGGCCGGGCGGACGCGGTGGAGGTGGTGGCGCTGCAAGGGCTGGACCTGGTGGTGGACCGCGGCGAGCTGGTGGCCATCGTCGGCGCCTCGGGCTCGGGAAAGTCTACTTTGCTCAACATTCTGTCCGGGTTGGACGTGCCGACCGCCGGCCTGGCCCGGGTGGCCGGCCACGACCTGCTCACTATGTCCCCGAAGCGGCGGCTGCACTACCGCCGGCACGTGGTCGGCTTCGTCTGGCAGCAGACCGGCCGCAACCTGCTGCCGTACCTGACCGCGCTGCAGAACGTGCAGCTGCCGATGCGGCTGGCCGGCCGGCGCCGCCCGTCCCGGCAGCGGGCTCGCGACCTGCTGGACCTGGTCGGCGTGGCGCACTGCGCCGACCGGCTCCCGAGCCAGATGAGCGGCGGGGAGCAGCAGCGCTGCGCGGTGGCGGTGGCGGTGGCCAACGACCCGGAGGTCCTCTTCGCCGACGAGCCCACCGGCGAGTTGGACGAGGCGACCGGTGCCGAGGTCTTCGCGGCGCTGCGCACCATCAACGCCGAGCTGGGCGTCACCATCGTGGTGGTCACCCACGACGAGGCCGTCGCCGGCCAGGTCCGCCGGACGGTCGCCATCCGCGACGGGCGGACCGCGTCGGAGGTACGCCGGACCGCCCGGGTCACCGCGGACGGCACGCACGAGGTGGTGACCGAGGAGTACGCGGTGCTGGACCGGGCCGGCCGGATGCAGCTGCCGGCCGCCTTCGTCGAGGCGCTGTCCCTGCGTGACCGGGTCAAGCTCAACCTGGAGCCGGACCACGTCGAGGTACGCCCTGGAGGTGAGCAGTGAGTTCCCCGTCCCCGGTGGTCGTCGATGTGCAGGGCGTCTGCCGCGACTTCGGGCGCGGCGCGCAGGTGGTCCGCGCGGTCCGAGACGTCAGCTTCACCGCGCGTGCGGGCGAGCTGGTGGCCGTCCGCGGGCGCTCCGGCGCCGGCAAGACCACGCTGCTCAACCTGGTCGGTGGGCTGGACCGGCCGACCGCCGGCCGGGTCGTGGTGGCCGGCACGGACGTGACCGCCGCGGGTGAGCCGGAGCTGCTGCGGCTGCGCCGGGACACCATCGGGTTCGTGTTCCAGTCGTTCGGTCTGATCCCGATCCTCTCCGCGGCCGAGAACGTGGGCGTGCCCATGCGGCTGGCGAAGGTGCCCGCGGCCGAGCGCGAGGAGAAGGTGGCGGTGCTGCTGGAGATGGTCGGGCTGGGCGCCCACGCCCGGCAGCGCCCGTACGAGCTGTCCGGCGGCCAGCAGCAGCGGGTCGCGGTAGCCCGGGCCCTCGCCAACGACCCGCAGCTACTCATCGCCGACGAACCCACCGGCCAGCTCGACTCGGAGACCGGACGCTCCATCATGGACTTGATCGCCGCGGTGGTGCGGGCGCGCGGGATGACCGCGCTGGTGGCCACCCACGACAAGAGCCTGATGGACCTGGCCGACCGGGTGCTGGTGCTGCGCGACGGTGCGCTCGCGGACTAGGGCGCGTCCTGTTGATACTCTCAGCCGGAAAAGCCGAGCTGGCGAGCAGCAGTCCTAAGCGAGTCTGTCCCTACTACTCCGTAGGGGACCCCAAGGCGGTTGGCGGCTAAATCCCTGCCAATGTCGATTGGCGGCTGTAGTTGGGATCGGTGAGATCTTGCCTAAGGAGCCGCCCGCATGATCTCTACCGCGCGGATCATGCCGTATCTGTTGACTAGGATGTCAAGGATTTGTTCTTCACTTTTGGTCGGCCCCTTGCGGCCCGAACGGCTGGCGATGGCGGCGACTGCAACCTTGGCTCGAATCGGGTCAACAGCGACCGTGTTGGCAGCAAACTCTGCGGGGGTTATCGCCTCGATTCCAGTTGGCAGCTTGGACTGCGGAAAGTGCCCGATGTTGTGGGTGACGATTGCTCCAGCGCCGACGACAACGGCGGCGGCCAGAACGTGTTCGTCATTCGGGTCTGGAAGGCCGTAGGTGCCCTCTAGGCTTCCCACCCTCCCACCTCGGCATCGCCGAATGCCGCACGCATCTGTTCGACGAGGTGGCGGGCTCGGCTTTCAGCCTCGGTCAGCTCAAAACCGCGGCGGACCAGCTTGACCGCCTCTTCGTACGCAAGCTCGTCAAGGATTACGTGGCTCCAGACCGGTCGATATGCACCTTCGGCCGCGAGGGATAGCAGAAAGTCGCGTTGGAGGCTCGGCCAAAGGACACAGGTATCCAGGAGGGCCGTGAACACCCAGCTATCTTCTCAAGATGCTGAGCCTTGCCGTCGGCGGCTCGCCACGGCCTTCCGTGCCTCGCGCAACTGCTGTAGCGCCGTATTGAGGTCTTCCTCGTCCTCAAGGCTGACGGATGTAGCCTCAAGCGCGGCATACTGCTCGGCTCGGCGTCGCTCTCGGTATTCGAGCAGATCTCGCAGAAGGACGCGGCGATGAGTGCCGACCCGCTCGTACGGGATCTTACCTCCGTCGAGGAGCTTGATCACCGTGGGGCGGCTCACGCCCAGCAGGTCAGCGGCTTGCTGTGTGGTCAGGGTCTGAGTTAGCGGAGCCACGGTGACGGCTAGGCCCTGATTCAGTGCATCGACGACCTTCCGGAGAACGCGGTAGACCTCGGGTGGAAGTTCGACCCGGTCTCCGGGAGCAGATCCCATCAAGAAGTATCGTGCCTGGCTGGCTTCGTGGGCGGCCAGGAAGTCATGCACCCGGGCAACTTGGGTGCCACTGTCTGGCAGGTAAGTCTCCTGCACCAGCGTTGCTGTGCTCATGGCGTCCTCATAGACGCAACTATCGTAACCTGTTTCGTTTCTTTCGTCTACGGAAGGCGCCGATGATATCGCTGATGAAGGGACGCAGAGGCCGACGATGGCAGAGGTGTCGAGAGTCGGACCGGGCGGAAGGGCACCCCGGACGCTGATTAGGACCACCCTGCTTCGGGGGAAGGGCAACTGCGAATGGAGCTGTCGACACTCCCCGGGGCAGTCGCTTGCCCGCCTCGTCCAGCTTCCGGCTAGCCGACTACCACTTGCTCCACGGGATGGTCCAGTCCCCGCCGATGCCGTCGGAGACCTTCATCTGCCGGGGCGTGTTGCGGACCTCGACCACGTCACCCAGCGTGAACGTGTCGTAGAACCACTTCGCGTGGGCCGGGCCGATGTTGATGCAGCCGTGCGAGGTGTTCGTGTTGCCGTGCGCCCAGACGTTCCAGTCGGCCAGGTGGGTGAACTCGCCGGAGTAGGTCAGCCGGTGGCAGAGCTTGATGATCTCGTCGTAGTAGTTCGGGTCGTTCTTGTCGGTGATGCCGTAGCTGGCCGAGGTCATCCGGTGCGTCGGCTCCGTTGTCATGATCACGTGCGGGCCGGACCGGGTCCAGAAGTCGATGACCTGTCCCCGGCTGCCGATCGTGGTGCCGCCCTTGCCCATGCTGATCGGGATGGTCCGGACCAGCTTGCCGTCGATGTAGACCTTCATCTGCTTGGTCTTGCCGTCCGCGACGGCGATCCGGGACGGGCCGATCTTGAAGTTGACGCTGGCGTCGCGGGCGCCGTACACCCCGCCGCCGAGGTGCACCCCGTACGCTCGCACCCGCACGGTGATCTTGGTGCCGGCGGCCCAGTACTTCGCCGGCCGCCAGTGCGCCGTATGGCTGTCCATCCAGCGCCATCGGCCCTCGACCGCGGGCTCGGTGATCACCTCCATCACCTTCTCCGCGGCCGCCTTGTCCTTCACCCGCTTGCTGAACGCCACGATGACCGGCTGGCCCACCCCGTAGGTGCCGCCGTCCTTGATCGCGGCGAGCGCGCTGGCCTGGAAGGTGATCTGCGCGGTGCTGTCCGGCTTGACCGTGCTGAAGGTGCTCCTCTGCTCGGTCACCACGCCGTTGCCGTCCACGGCGGTCGCCGTCACGGCGTACGTCTTGCCGTACTTGAGCTTGCCGGTCGAGCGCCAGGTGCTCTGGTCGGCGGCGAGCTCGCCGGCGACCGCCTTGCCACCCGCGGTCACCGTGACCTTCTGCAGGGTGCCGCCCTGCACCGTGACCACGATCCGCTCACGGGGGGAGACGTTCTTCTCCGAGGCGGCCGGCGTGATGGTCACGCTCGCCACGCTCGTCGGGCTGGCGGAGGGTGCGCTGCTGGCTCCCTCCGACCACTTGGCACCGGGGCTGCCCGACGCGTCGCAGCCGGCTACCGCCAACCCCGCCGCAACCCCCATTCCGCCGGTAACGACGGCGCGACGACTGACCATGTGTCCCTCCCGGCGGGAAGAGTACTGGGCGAACCAGTGCCTAGGCAGCCCCATCCGCCCCGATGTCGCCATGTCGGAAGCAGGATGTTACCTGAGCGGGGTGGATTGTGGTGATCTGCACCTGAGGTCCGCCACCACGACGCGTGGCCCCTGCCCGCCGCGCTGCTGGCATGCTCCCGCGCAATGGTGTCCGGCTGTGCACCCAGTGCGAGCACCCGGTAGCCGGTAGCCTGACCACTGTGCATGGCGTCGCAGCGGCAGCGGTGGCGCTGGGCCTGGTCGCCGGCTCGGCGCCGCTGGCGGTCGCGCCCTCGCCCTCGGTCTCTCCATCGGCCTCCGCCCCGGCCTCGCCGTCGCCATCCCGCGCCGGGCTGTTCGTGCGGGTCACACCCGACACCGTGCAGGCCGACTACCTGGTCGGCATCGATGCCAGCTGTGGCGACGACAACCGCCAGCCGGCGCGGGTGGAATCGGCCGCGTTCGGCCCGGTGACGGTACGCCCACAGAACGGCCTGCTGACCGCGGCCGCCCGGGTGCCGGCCGACCGTGGGGCCGGTACTTACCGGGTCCACCTGACCTGCCGCAACGGGCGTACCGCGACGACCATCCTGCGGGTGGTCGCCCGCACCCGGCCCAGCCGCGGCCCGGCCACCGGGTTCGGCGGCACGGCCGGCGGCGATCCGTGGCCGGCCGTGCTCATCTCCGGCGGCACGCTGGCCATCGTGGCGGGCGCCGGTCTCGGCCTGCTCGCGCTGCGCCGGCGTGCGCCCGGTCCCCCCGCCACCGGCGGCCGCCGTAGCCTCCTATGAGGACACCCCGGGGCGTCGGCGTGGCCGCGGTCGGGCTGCTGCTGGCGGGGGTGTTCGCGGTCGGCGCGGGGCTGGGCCGGGCCGTCCACCTGTCCTGGCCGGACTGGTTCCGCGGCGCGGACGAGCCGCCGCCGCGCGAGTTCCCGGTCCTCGACCCCAGCAGGCCGGTGCGCATCGCGATACCGTCCATCAAGGTCGACGCGCCGGTCACCCGGGTCGGGCTCGCCGCCGACGGCTCGATCGCCGTACCGCCGCTGCAACGGCACAACGAGGCCGGCTGGTTCGATCAGGGCCCGACTCCCGGGCAGTTCGGGCCGGCCATCATCGTCGGGCACGCGGACACCAAAACCGGACCGTCCATCTTCCACGACGTGGCGAAGCTGCGGCCTGGCGCCCGGGTCGAGGTGACCCGGCGCGACCACTCGGTCGCGGTGTTCCGGGTGAACTCGGTCGAGCAGTTCGACAAGTCGAAGCTGCCGCTGGACCGGGTGTACGGCGACTTCAGCCGGCCGGGGCTGCGCCTGATCACCTGCGGGGGCCAGTGGCGCGGCGGCAGCATCGGCTACGCGGACAACATTGTGGTCTTCGCCTCGCTGGTCTCCGCCCACGCGGCGTGATCTGAGCCGCTGACCTAGCGGCCGAACACCGGGGCGGTTGCCCGCGCCCGGGGAGCGGCCAGTTTGCGCGACTGCGAGACCTGACCGCCGGCCGCTGGATAGGGTCGAGAGGGTGGACGAGTCAGTCATCGGCCCGCAGCGGCGGGCACTGCCTGGCGCCGCGGATGCATCGGCGGGGAGCTCCGGGTCCTCGTCATCGGGCACCTCCTCCGGCTCCTCGTCGGGCTCGTCGTCGTCCGGCTCGTCGTCCGCGGCCTCCTCGTCGGGCTCGTCATCGTCGGCGGGCTCGTCGTCGTCGGGCTCGTCGTCGGGCGGCTCCTCCTCCGGGGGCTCGGCGGGCGGCCGCGGGACTAGCGCGAGGCCCGGGTCATCGCGCACCTCGCGGCGGCCGTTCGGCCGCTGACCCGCCGGTCACCCTCTACCGCGGGCTAGGAGATCTCCCGGGCGGCGAGGGCGCGGCGCAGCTCATCAGTCTCGTCGAGCACGACCCGGCGCAGGGTGGGGGAGATGTCCTCACGCGCCAGCATCGCCTCCGCCGCGGCCACCGTCTGCGCGGAGACCGCGTACTGCGGGAAGGCGAACCGGGCGACCAGCCGGGCCGTGCCCGACGGGCGACGGGCCGCCATCGCCGGCATCTCGGCGAAGTAGCGCGGCACGTACTCCTCGGTCAGCTGCTCCTGCTCCGGCTGCCAGAACCCTTCGGCGGCGGCCGTCACCAGCCGCGCGGAGGACTGGTCGTCATGGAGGATGGTGTCCCAGGCCCGTGCCTTGGCCTCAGCGGAGGGGACCGCCGCGCGGCAGCGGGCGGCGTGCTCGGCGCCGAGCGCGCTCGGGTCGCGGTCGAGCTCCGCCGCGATCTCCGCTTCGCCGGCCGCCCCGATCACCACCAGCCGGTACAGCACCGTCCACCGCAGGTCCGCGTCGAGCGTCAGCTCCGGCGGGAGCTGGCGGCCGGCGAGCCAGGCGGCGAGCAGCTCGACCTCCTCGAGTCCGGCGCACTGGGACAGGCCGCGCGCGGCGGCCAGCTGCCGGCTGCTGCCCGGGCTCGCCGCACGCAGCGCCCGCTGGCAGGCGGCGGCCAGCTCGGTCATGGCGGCCGGCCGCAGCGCCGGCCGCAGGTACTTCTTCGCCACCACCTCCCGGGCGAACCGCAACGTGCCGTCGAAGACCGCCTCCGCGGTCTCCACGGGCAGGCCGGCCATGGCCAGTGCCATGAACTCCACGGCGGGCAGCTCGGCGTCCCGGGTCGCGTCCATCGCGGCCGACCAGACCAGCGCCCGCGCCAGCGGGTCCACCATGGACGGCAGCAGGGCGGCCAGTTCGGCCCGGCTGGCCGGGTCAAAGCGGATCTTGGCGTAGGTCAGGTCACCGTCGTTGAGCAGCAGCAGCCGTCCCGCTTCGACCCCGGTGAGCTCGGGCACCGGCGTCCGGCCACCGTCCACCACCGGATCCAGGGCGACCTCCACCCGGTGGCGCAGCTCGACGTCGTACACCCCGATGCCGATGCGGTGCGGTCGCAGCGTCGGGTAGGCCGGCGGTGCGGTCTGCACGACCGTGACCTCCCGGTAGCGGCCGTCCGGGCCGATGGTGACCTCGGGGCGCAACGTGTTCACCTGTGGCCGGCGCAGCCATGCCTCGGCCCACCCGGTCAGGTCGCGGCCGCTGGCTTCGCTGATCGCGGCGAGCAGGTCCGCGAGCGTGGCGTTGCCGTACGCGTGGGCCTGGAAGAACGCCCGCACCCCTCGCAGGAAGGCATCGTCGCCCACCCAGGCCACCAGCTGCCGGAGCACCGACGCGCCCTTGGCGTACGAGATGCCGTCGAAGTTGAGCCGGGCCAGCTCGGTCGTCTCGACGTGCTCCGGTGCCACCGGGTGCGTGGACGGGAGCTGGTCGGCGGTGTAGCCCCAGCCCTTGCGGATGATCGCGAAGTTGGTCCAGGCGCCGGTGAACTCCGTGACCTCCGCGGTCACCCGCCAGCCCATGTACTCGGCGAACGACTCGTTCAGCCAGATGTCGTCCCACCAGCGCAGGGTGACCAGGTTGCCGAACCACATGTGCGCCATCTCGTGGGCGATCACCATGGCCCGAAACTCCCGCTCCACCGCGGTCGCCGCGGACCGGAACAGCAGCTCCTCCCGGACCGTGACGCAGCCCGGGTTCTCCTCCGCGCCGGCCGGGAACTCGGGTACGAACACCTGGTCGTACTTGCCGAAGGGGTACCGGATCTGGAACAGCTCGTGGTAGCGGTCCAGGCAGGCCACGGTGATCCGGAACAGCTCCTCGCTGTCCTTGTCCAGCTGCGCCGCCAGCGACCGCCGGCAGTACACGCCGAGCGGCACTCCATCGTGGACGATGTGCCGCCCGTGGTACGGCCCGGCCACCACCGTCATCAGGTAGGTGGAGATCACGGGCGTGTCGGCGAACTCCCACCGCCCCGGCGCCACCTGCGTACCGGCCCCGTTGGCCAGGACCGTCCACTGCGCACGCGATGGGTCACCCTCCGCGGTCACCGGCGCGGTGACCGCCAGCCGGATCGTCGCCTTCAGGTCGGGCTGGTCGAAGCAGGCGAAGATGTCGGGCGCGAAGGTCTGGCCCGCCTTGGCGTACAGGTAGACCTCGCCGTCCTCGGGGTCGGTGAACTTGTGCAACCCTTCGCCGGTGTTCGAGTACGGCATCTCGGCGTGCACCACGAGCTCGTTGTCGGCCCGTAGATCGGTCAGCTGCAAGCGCCCGTCCGCGTACGCCTCCGCCGGCAGCGGTGCCCCGTTGAGCCGGGCCGCCACGATCGATGTCGCGCGCAGCTCGGCAAAGGTCGAGCTGCCCGGCCGCGTGCAGGAGAACCGCACGGTCGTGGTGGAGCCGAAGGTTGCGCTGTCGCGCGCCGCGGACAGGTCCAGGTCTACGTGGTACGCGGACACGCGCAGCAGTTCGGCCCGGGCGGCGGCTTCGGCGCGGGTAAGGCTAGGCACCGGATCAGCCTACCGGGCAGCACACGTGCCCATCGCCGTCTCCGGCCGGTACCCAGCGCGGAGCTGTTCGCGCCTGGTCGAGGTCGGCACAGCCGTGGCCCGTGGCTGACTATCCAGCGAGAGGTGCGGGCGGAGCCGGCGAGAACGTTATTCGCGGGTGTGCTCCGGCAGTCGACATTGGAGCGAGCCGGGTCGTGGTGGTCACTTCATGCCCTGGGGAGGAGCGGGATCTGGTCGCTCACCAGATGCGGGAGTTTTTCCGATCGTGCGGCTCCTCCCGCGGAACTCCGCGATGATCTCATCGCCTCGCCGAACGGAGACGTCGTAGATGCCGCTGCGGCCGAATCGGACGCGCTCCTCGGCGTACGCGGTCAGGAGGTCGCCCTCCCGCGCCGCCGCGACGAAGGTGATGTCCGCTCCGGCGGCCACGGCCACCGGTCCGTAGCTGTTGCAGGCGCAGGCGAAGGCGGTGTCCGCGAGCAGGAACAGGTACCCGCCGTGGGCGATGCCGTGGCCGTTCACCATGGCCGCGGTGACGCGCATCTGCACGACCGCCTTGCCGTCGCCGACCTCGAGCAGCCGCATGCCGAGCGCGTTTGACGCGGAGTCGCCGTTGAACATCTCGACGGCGCCCATGGCTCAGGCGCTCGCCTTGTCGTACCTGCGCTGTGCGGCCCACACCTCTTCGATGTGGGATTCCGCCCACTCCTTGATGGCGCGCATGACGGGCAGCAGGCTCTCGCCGAGCGGGGTGAGCGCGTAGTCCACCCGGACCGGCACGGCCGGGGTGACCGTGCGGGTGAGCAGACCGTCGCGTTCGAGGGTGCGCAAGGTCTGCGTGAGCATCTTCTGGCTGACTCCGGCGATCTTCCGGGACAGGTCGCTGTAACGCTGCGGTCCCTTGTCCAGCGCGACCAGGACGAGGCTCACCCACTTGTCGCTGATCCGATCCAGCACCTGCCGCGAGGGGCAGGCGGCGAGGTACGCGTCGTACGCGACGCGCTCGGCTTCCCGCCGCTGGGCGGCCGTGCGGGTGGCCATGGCGCTCCTCTCCGTGCCTTACGCACCTTGAAGTGTGTACTTCCCGATAGAGAGTAGCACCCCGTAGGTTCGTCACGGGAACAGCACCGGAGACAGAGGAGATGCCGTGCGAACCGTCGTTGTCCGTTCCTTCGGTGGGCCTGAGGTGCTCGAACTCGTGGAGGTGCCGATCCCGCGCACCGGCGCGGGGCAGGTCCGGATCAAGGTCGAGGCGGCCGCCGTCAACCCCGTCGATCTGGCCACCCGGGCCGGAGTCCTGGCCGAGGCGGGCCTGATGGCTCGGCGCGAGATGGTCGGCATCGGCTGGGATGTGGCGGGTGTCGTCGACCAGGTCGGGCCGGGGGTCAGCGGGTTCACCGCGGGGGACCGGGTGATCGGACTCCGTGACCGGCTCGGCGCACCGCTGGGCACGTACGCGGAGTTCGTGGTGCTGGACGCGGATGCGGTGGCCCCGGCACCGCGGGGGGTGTCCGCGGCGCACGCGGCGACCCTCCCACTCAACGGCCTCACCGCGGCGCAGGCGCTGGAGCTGCTCGGCCTACGCGAGGGCCAGTCGCTGCTGGTGACCGGCGCCGCGGGCGGTCTCGGCGGGTTCGCCACCCAGCTCGCCGCCCACCGCGGCGTGCGGGTGGTCGCGGTGGCGGGCGCCGCCGACGAGGAGCGGGTCCGCGGGCTCGGCGCCGAGTTTGTTCGTACCGAGGGATGCAGACCTGGCGGACGCGGTGCGCAAGCTCGTCCCGGGCGGGGTCGACGCGGCGATCGACGCCGCGGTGGTCGGCGTGCCCGCGCACGAGGCGGTCCGGGCGGGTGGCGCCTTCGTCGCGGTCGTGTCCGGCGGTGCTCCGCCGCCGCTGCGGGCCACCCGTGTGGCCAACGTCTGGATCCGCGCCGACGGCCCCCGGCTGGCCGGGCTCGCCCGACTCGTCGAGACGGGCCGGCTCCGGCTGGAGGTGGCCGGTCGCTATCCGCTGGAGGAGGCCGCCGCCGCGCACGAGAGGCTGGCCAAGGGCGGTGTGCGTGGCCGGCTGGTGATCGAGCCGTAACCCGGGCGGTCACGGTCACAGTCCACTGTGGCCGTGACCGCCCGGTCGCCCGGGCATCCCAGCCGGGCTGGACTGTGGTAGTTGTAGGTCATGACCGACAGCCCGTACGACCGCCTGCCGCAGGTGCCTTCGTTCCAGGTGACGAGCACCGACATCGCAGACGGCGAAAAGCTCGGTAACCCCCAGGTGAGCGGCATTTTCGGTGCGGGTGGGCAGGACATCTCCCCGCAGCTGTCCTGGTCCGGCTTCCCGGCCGAGACCAAGAGCTTCGTGGTGACCGTGTACGACCCGGACGCGCCGACCGCGAGCGGCTTCTGGCACTGGGCCGTGGTGGACATCCCGGCGACCGTGACCGAGCTGCCCTCCGGCGCCGGGGACGAGACCGGAAGCGGCCTGCCCGCCGGCGCGTTCCAGCTGCGCAACGACGGCGGGGTCGCCCGGTATGTCGGCGCCGCGCCGCCGTCCGGCCACGGCCGGCACCGGTACTTCACCGTCGTGCACGCGGTGGACGTGGAGCTGAAGTCGCTCGGCGTTGACGAGACCTCGACCCCGGCGTTCCTCGGCTTCAACCTCTTCTTCCACACCCTCGCCCGGGGCATGATCGTCCCCTGGTACGAGGTCCCGTAGCCGACCGACGGCAAGGGTCAGCCGCGGGCGGCGTCGAACCGGCGGCGCAGGTCGGCCAGCGCGGCCTCGTCCAGGAACGGCCCGGTTGCCCGGGTCCAGTACCGCTCGGGAATCAGCTGGTGCACCCGGTCCGGGTACCCGGCACCGGGCTGTACCACGGTGACCACCGGTGGATCGCCGAGCCTGGCGGCGAGCGGTCCGGAGTAGCGCACGGACATGTCCCAGCTGCGGCCCGGCTCGGCCACCGCGCACAGGTGCAGCGCGTACACGGTGCCCACCTGGTCGATGGTGGTGGCACCCGGCGGGTCCACCCCGAACGGGTCCACCGCGCAGACCACCGTCCCGCCCGCGGCCACCTCGTGCCCGTGGCTGTGGCGCTCCGCCGGGGTGGCCTGCTCAAGCGTCTTCACCAACCGGGACGCCACCTCGGCCCGCAGCGCTGCGGGCATCTCTCCGGACGTGGCCTGCCCACCCGGGCGGGCCGGCGTGGATCTGCCCGCCTTCAGCGCCACTGCCACGACGGCGACTGTGGCGAGCACGACCAGCGCGGCGAGCCATCGAAACCAGCGGTGCCGAGGACGCGCCGGTGCATCGACGTCCGTTGACACATCGACATGGTCGCACGAGCCGGACCGGGTCCGGAAGCGGGCCAGCTGGTGGCCTCGGCGAAGGAGCGCGCGGCCTCCTGCCGGCCACACCCGCGGGAGGTCTGTCCGCTACACCCGCGGAAGGTCTGTCCGGGCCTGCACGTTTGGGCCGACCGCCCGGCGGACCATCCGGTTGGCCTCGTCGTCCTCCACCCCGGATGCCCGTAGCAGGTCGGTGCCTGCCGTGCGGACCTGGGCCACCACCACGTTGCCGGAGAAGCCCAGGCCCTCGGCGTAGGCTTCGCCGGCGTCGTGCACCGCGCGCAACACCATATCCCGGGCTCGCGCCGGGATACGCCCGGCGGCGAACTCCTTGTTCATCAGGCGCATCCCCTCGCCAAGCTCGCGGAGCGCGCTCGGCAGTTGCTCGGGGATCGGCTCCCTGTCCTCGATCGCCGTCACCATCCGCCGGAACAGCGCCTGGCAGTTGCGTACCGCGTGGTCTATGTGGTCGACCGTCCGTTCGTACTGCTCGAAGGCTTGCCTGCGCTGCCAGTGCGCCGGCGCGAGGCTGATCACGTCGCGCGCCTCCTCGACCGTCTCGTGCAGCCGCTCGAGCTGGGGGTCCAGCTGCTGCGCCTCGTCCAGCTCGGATGCCGCCCGGACGACGTCCCGCGCGGCCAGCGCCTCGGCGGAGCCGGACAGCCGATCGGCCAGCATGGCCAGCAAGGGGGGCGCCGCCCGCCGCGCGGTGCGCACCGGGTCAAGGGGGTGGAACAGGATGACGACGACCAGCCCGACCGCGCCGCCGAGCGCCGCGTTGATCAGGCGAGGGAACTCGATGTCGAGGCTGCGGGGGAGAGCGGCGATCAGGATGGCGGTCGCACCCGCCTGGTACATCAGGGTGGTCCCACCCTTGACGGCGAGGGCCAGGCCGAGCGCGGCCACCACGCTCACACCGATCTGCCAGGCACCCGTTCCGACGTAGAGGATGAATGCCTCGCCGACCCCGACGCCCAGCACCACCCCGCCGACCAGCTGGGCGGTGCGGGTCAGCCGCCGGACCTGCGAGGAGACGACCGGGCCGAGCGCGACGATCGAGGCGAAGAAGGGGTCCCGGGTGTGCAACGTACGGGCCGCCAGCCAAGCCAACGCCGCGGCGAGCCCGGCCTGGGCCAGGATGAGCACGTTGGTCCGGTACTGGCGCATGTGCTCGTGACCGAACGCGACAGCACGGGCCCGGGCAGCCGCGATCCACCGCAGCCTCATCACTACCGCGCCCTACCCACCAGGCAGGTCAGCCATGCCGGACCGGCGGCTCCGGCCGCCATATGTCGAGGGCGACCTCCCGCATCCGTTCGCAGAAGTACCCGTCAGGAGACACTCGCCGCAGCAGCGCCCGGAGTTCGCGTTCGAACTCCCCCCGCCGTTCACCGAACAGGTGCGGCGTCGAGCTGGACAGCGAGAAGACCGAGGCGACCACCTGGTCCTCGGTACGCTCCGCGATGCCTGCCTCGATCTCGAGGCGGGTCGGTCCCGCGAAACCCGCGTCCCGTAGCACCTGGTCCTCGCCGGACGGCGTTCCCGCCGGGAGCGCTCCCCGGCCGGCCCGGCGGACCGGGCCGAGGTAGCGGCGGACGAGGGCGGCGATCTCGGCACGCGGCGGCCGTGGGTGCGGCAGCGGGTCGTCGCCGGGGACGCCTTCATGGGTCGTGGCGTGCACGTTGATGCACACGCCGCCCGGTTCGAGCATCTGTTTGACGGTACGGGCCACCCGCGGCCGCTCCAGCCAGTGGAACGACTGGGCGAAGGTGACCACCCGGAATGTGCCCAGCGCGGCGGGAAGCTCCTCGGCGCGCATCCGGTACCAGCGAATGTTGGTGGCGCCTGCCGCCTCGGCCTGCCTGATCATGTCAGGGTCCGCGTCGATGCCCACGGCCTCCTCGAAGAGGGGTGCGAGCAGCAGCGTCAGCGAGCCCGGCCCGCACCCGATGTCCAGCAGGCGGCCGCGGCCGTCGAGGCCGAGTGCCTCGGCCAGCACCTCGGGCGTCCTGGACGGATAGGGCACCCGGCCCATCGCGTAGTACTCGGCACTGCCCGCGTAGAGGGTCTCGTCCCACCGCCACCGTCCGCCGCGCATTCCGCCGATGGTACGGGCGCGTCGAGTGTGGACGCCACGAGCAGAGTTCGTTTGGTTTCCCAACTATTGACAACCGGCTTTCCGCCGTGTGACCCTCAGCACGGGGCCGGCGCGGGGACGAGGGCAGTCCCCGCCACAGCAGCACTCGCGCACGTGCGCGTCCAGGCGCGGCGGTACCAGTCCGGGCACGTCGGCCTGGATGGGCTCGTCCTGGTTGCCCACTTCCCGAAGCCGTTTCTCACCCGCAGTAACCAGCGCTTGTCTGGCTGCGCGCATGCCCAGAGAGGAAGTCCGTTCATGCGAGGATCACCGCATTTGCGGCGAAGCCTGGCCGTGGCGGCCGCCGCGGCGACCGTCGCCGCCGTGGCGGCCGTGTCGGTGCAGGTCGCCGCCAACCCGGTTCCCGCCGCGGCCGCCGCCTCCGACCCGTACAACTGGAAGAACGTCCAGATCGCCGGCGGCGGCTACGTGCCCGGCATCGTCTTCAACCCCACCGAGCGCAACTTGATCTACGCGCGCACCGACATCGGCGGCGCCTACCGCTGGAACGAGAGCACGCAGCGGTGGATCCCGCTGCTGGACTGGGTCGGGTGGAGCAACTGGGGATACCTCGGTGTGCACAGCATCGCCACCGATCCGGTGCAGACCAACCGGGTCTACGCGGCGGTCGGCATGTACACCAACAGCTGGGACCCCAACAACGGCGCGATCCTGCGCTCCACTGACAAGGGCGACACCTGGCAGATCACCCCGCTGCCGTTCAAGCTCGGCGGCAACATGCCCGGCCGCGGCATGGGCGAGCGGCTCGCGGTCGACCCCAACCGCAACAGCATCATCTACTTCGGAGCGCCGGAGGGGAACGGGCTGTGGCGCAGCACGGACTTCGGCGCCACCTGGGCCAAGGTGACCAACTTCCCCAACGCCGGCAACTACGCCCAGGACCCCAGCGACCCCAACGGCTACCTCAGCCACCGGCCGGGCGTGGTCTGGGTCGCCTTCGACAAGTCGACCGCCACCGCCGGCAACACCACCCAGGGCATCTACGTCGGCGTGGCGGACAAGCAGAACACCGTCTACCGCAGCACCAACGGCGGCGCCACCTGGGAGCGGATCGCCGGCCAGCCCACCGGCTACCTGGCCCACAAGGGCGTGGTCGACCCGGTCAACCACGTCCTCTACATCGCCACCAGCGACACCGGCGGCCCGTACGACGGCGGCAAGGGCGACGTCTGGAAGTACAACATCACCACCGGAACCTGGACGCAGATCAGCCCGATCCCGTCCAGCAGCTCGGATGACTACTTCGGCTACAGTGGACTGACCATCGACCGGCAGCACCCGAACACCATCATGGTCAGCACCCAGATCTCCTGGTGGCCGGATGCCATCTTCTTCCGCAGCACTGACGGCGGCGCGACCTGGACGCGGATCTGGGACTGGACCAGCTACCCCAACCGCAGCTTCCGCTACACCCAGGACATCAGCTCGGTGCCCTGGCTGACCTTCGGTACCAACCCCCAGCCGCCGGAGATCACGCCGAAGCTGGGTTGGATGAACGGCGCGATGGAGATCGACCCGTTCAACTCCGATCGGATGATGTACGGGACCGGCGCCACCATCTACGGCACCACCAACCTGACCAACTGGGACGCCGGCCGGCAGATCACCATCAAGCCGATGGTGGCCGGGCTGGAGGAGACCGCGGTGCTGGACCTGATCAGCCCGCCGTCCGGCGCCCCGCTTATCAGCGGCCTGGGTGACGTCGCCGGCTTCCGGCACACCAACCTGGACGCGGTGCCGCCCATGATGTTCACCTCGCCCAACTTCACCTCGACCACCAGCCTCGACTACGCTGAGAAGAATCCGAGTGTGATAGTGCGGGCGGGCAACTTCACCGACTCGGACCGGCCCAACGACAGCCACGTCGCCTTCTCCACCGACGGCGGCGCGAACTGGTTCCAGGGCAGCGAGCCCGGCGGCGTCAACAACGGCGGGACGGTCGCCGCCGCCGCCGACGGCAGCCGGTTCGTCTGGGCGCCCGGCGACCCCGGCATCCAGGTGGTGTACTCGGTGGGCTTCGGCAACTCGTGGAGCCAGTCCTCAGGCATTCCGGCCAACGCCATCGTCGAGTCCGACCGGGTCAACCCGCAGAAGTTCTACGGGCTCTCGGGCGGCACCTTCTACGTGAGCACCAACGGCGGGCAGAGCTTCACCGCGGCCGCCACCGGCCTGCCCTCCACCGCCAAGTTCAAGGCGATGCCGGGACGTGAGGGCGACATCTGGCTGGCCGGAGACACCGGCGGGCTGTACCACTCGACCAACTCCGGCGCCTCGTTCACCAAGGTGTCCACTGTGGCCGAGGCGAAGAACATCGGCTTCGGCAAGGCCGCGCCCGGCCAGTCGTACATGGCCCTCTACCTGGTCGGCACGGTCGACGGGGTGACCGGCGTGTTCCGCTCCGACGACGCCGCCGGCTCGTGGGTGCGCATCAACGACGACCGGCACCAGTGGGGCAACATGGGCGAGGCGATCACCGGCGACCCGCGCATCTTCGGCCGCGTCTACCTGGGCACCAACGGCCGCGGCATCCAGTACGGCGACCGGATCAGCACCAGCACGCCGAGTGTGTCGCCGTCGTCGTCGGCCTCCCGGTCGGCCTCTGCCTCGGCCTCCCCGTCGTCCTCGTCGGCTTCGCCCAGCAACAGCCCGAGCAACAGCCCGACCGGCGGCACGGGCAGCTGCCAGGTGGCCTACTCGATCGTCGGGCAGTGGGGCGGTGGCTTCCAGGCCGACGTGACGTTAACCAACACCTCGACCGCCGCCATCGATGGCTGGACCGTGGTCTGGACCTTCCCGAACGGCCAGCAGATCAACCAGATCTGGAACGCCACCCAGACCACCTCCGGATCGACGGTGACCGCCCGCAACGTTGACTACAACCGCACGATCCAACCCGGCGGCTCGGTGAGCTTCGGCTTCCTCGGCAGCTGGGCGGGCAGCAACAACGAGCCAACTTCGTTCACCGTCAACGGCAACGCCTGCAGCGTCGTCTAGCCGCGGGCCGCGGGTGGGGCGCGCGATGTGCGTGGCCCCACCCGCGGCCTCACGATCTACTGTGGTCAGATGGCCGGCGGAGTCCAGGCGAGCTGGATCAGGCGGGCGCCGCCGCGGCGGGTGAACAGCCAGGCCCGGCCGGGCGGCAACAGCTGCGGCTTGATGTTGCCGAACAGCGCGCCCTCCTCCTTCGGGCCGGACATCATGATGCCCGGCGAGGCCAGCTCCCGGATCCGGCTGATCACCGGATCGAACATGGCCCGGCCCGCCCCGCCGATCCGCCGGGTGAGCACCAGGTGCAGGCCGATGTCGCGGGCCTGCGGCAGGAACTCCAGCAGCGGGGCCAACGGGTTCACCGAGGCCCCGGCGACCAGGTCGTAGTCGTCGACCAGCAGGTAGACTTCCGGGCCCTTCCACCAGCTGCGATCGCGCAGCTGCTCCGGGGTGACCTGCGGGCCGGGCAGCCGCTCCTGCATCACCGTGGCCACCTGCTTGACCAGGTCCGCGGTGCTCTGGTGGGTGGTGCCGTAGCCGATCAGGTGCGGTGTCTCGACCACGCCGAGCAGGCTGCGCCGGAAGTCGACCAGGATCAGCCGGGCCTGCTCCGGCGTGTAGCTGGTGGCGATCATCTTGGCCAGGCCGCGCAGGAACGAGCTCTTGCCGGCCTCCACGTCGCCGAAGAGCAGCGCGTGCGGCTCGGCGTCGAAGTCCAGGTGGACCGGCTGCAGATCGGACTCGGCGATGCCGATCGGCAGCTTGCCACCGGTCGGCGCGGGCAGCTGCTCGAACGGCAGCTCGGCCGGCAGCAGGCGTACCGGCGGCGCGGTCGGGCCGGTCCAGTACGCCTGGGCCGTCTTGACGAACTCGCTCACCGCGTCGGCCAGGTCGTCCACCCGCTGCTCGCCGTCGAGCCGCGGCAGCCCGGCCAGGAAGTGGTAGCCGTCCGGGGTCAGGCCCCGGCCAGGGGCCCGTTCCGGCACGTTCACCGCGGCCCGCCGGTTGATCACCGAGTCGCTCGGCTCGCCGAGCCGCAGCTCGATCTTGGTGCCGAACATGTCGCGGACCGCCGCCCGCACGTCCATCCACCGGTTCGTCGAGGCCAGCACGTGGATGCCGAAGCCGAGGCCGCGGCTGGCCAGCTCGTTGATGGTCGGCTCCAGGTCCTCGAACTCGGCGCGGATGGTGGACCAGCCGTCCACCACCAGGAACACGTCACCGAACGGATCCTGCTCGAACTTGCCCTGCTGCTTCGCCCGCCGGTACGCGGCGGCGCCCTCCACCCCGTTCTCGGCGAACAGGGCCTCCCGGGCCTGCAGCAGGCCGTACAGCTCGCCGATGGTGCGCCGGACCTTGTCCACGTCCCGCCGGGTGGCCACCCCGCCGACGTGCGGCAGGCCGGCGAGCGCGGACAGCCCGCCGCCGCCGAAGTCCAGGCCGTAGAACTGCACCTCGCGCGGGGTGTGCCGCAGCGCGAGGCTGCCGATGAGCGTGCGCAGGAAGTTGGTCTTCCCGCTCTGCGGCCCGCCGACCAGCATGAGGTTGCCGCCGGCGCCGGACAGGTCCAGCCACAGCGGCTCGCGCACCTGCTCGAACGGCTTGTCGATGATTCCGACCAAGCCGTGCAGGGCGAGCTGCGGGTCCAGCGACTCGGTGGTCAGGCCGCGCTCCGGGCTCTGCACCACCGGGGCGAGCATCTGGCCCAGCGTCGGTGGCTCGGACAGCGGCGGCAGCCACACCTGGTGCGCCGGCGGGCCGTTCCCCTCGATGCGGCGGACCAGCACGTCCAGCAGGGTGTCCCCGCCGACCGTCTCCTCCGGCTCGTCGGCCGGTTCGTCCGCCGGCGCCTGCTCCTGCGGCGGGGCCTGGTAGTAGGTGCTGAACTCGCGGACCGGGTCGACCATCCGGCCGCCCGCGGTGGCCTGGTAGCCGTCCTGGCGGACCACACCCGACACGTACGCGGCGCGGAACCGGATCAGCCCCTCGGTGCCGATCCGCAGGTAGCCGTGGCCGGGTGCGCGGGGCAGCTCGTACGCGTCCGGCACGCCGAGCACCGCGCGGCTGTCCATGGAGGAGAACGTGCGCAGGCCGATCCGGTACGACAGGTGTGTCTCCAGCCCACGCAGCCGGCCCTCCTCCAGCCGCTGCGAAGCGAGCAGCAGGTGGATGCCGAGCGAGCGGCCCAGCCGTCCGATCTGGACGAACATGTCGATGAAGTCCGGCCGGGCGGAGAGCAGCTCGCTGAACTCGTCCACGATGACCAGCAGGCTGGGCAGCGGGGCCAGCGGCACCCCGGCCATCCGGGCCCGCTCGTAGTCGCGCTGCGAGGCGTAGTTGCCGGCCCGGCGCAGCAGCTCCTGCCGGCGTACCAGCTCGCCCTGGATCGCGTCGAGCATGCGGTCGACCAGGGTGAGCTCGTCGGCCAGGTTGGTGATCACCGCGCTGGTGTGCGGCAACCGGTCCAGCGTGGTGAAGGTGGCGCCGCCCTTGAAGTCCACCAGCACGAAGTTGAGGATCTCCGAGCTGTGCGTCACGGCGAGCGCGAGCACGAGCGTGCGCAGCAGCTCGCTCTTGCCGGAGCCGGTCGCGCCGACCAGCAGGCCGTGCGGGCCCATGCCCTCCTGCGCGGACTCCTTGAGGTCCAGTTCGATCGGCCGGCCGTCCAGCCCGACCCCGATCGGAACCCGCAGCCGGTCCCGGTTGGGCCGGCTGGCCCAGGTGCTGGCCAGGTCGAAGTCGTGCGGTGAGCCCAGCCCCAGCAGGTCGGCCAGGCCCAGGTCCACATTGGTGGCGTTGGGCTGGTCGGCGTACGAGGCGGCGGACAGCCGCAGCGGGGCCAGCTCGCGGGCCAGCACCTCCGCCTGCATGGGATCCAGGGCGTCGGCCCGGCCCACCTGGGTGGTGCCGTCCATTGTGGTGCCGGAGATGGTGCCCTGCTCGTCGATGTCGAGGATCACCGAGGAGTCGTCGAGCAGGCGCGGTGGCGGGTTGGACAGGTCCAGGATGGTCACCCCGGCCACGCCGCCCTCGGTCATCAGGTGGTCGGAACCGGCAGTGGAGCCGCCGTCGATGACCACCACCACGTGCGGCCCGGCCACCTGCGGGGAGGCCGGGTCGAAGCGCGGCCGGTTGGCCAGCACGTCGTCGAGCATCGCCTCCAGCGAGGTGACCGCCGGCGCGAACAGCCGGACCGGGCCGACCGCATCGATCTTCGCCGGGTGCTGGGCGTGCGGTAGCCACTTGGCCCACTCCCAGTGCGGCCGGCGGTCCTCCGCGACGCAGACCCCGACCAGCAGATCGTCCGGGGCGTGGAAGGTGGCGACCTGGGCCAGCAGCGAGCGGACGAGGGCGCGCGCGGCGCCGTCCGGGCCGCGCAGGTAGACGTGGGAGAAGTCGCGCAGCGCGATGGCGACGGGCAGGTCGGGCACGACCGAGTAGGTGGCCACGAACTTGCGCAGCGCCATCGCGCACAGCGGTTCCAGCTCGTCGACCGGCCGGGTCTGCGGCGGGATCAGCGGCGTGGCCACCTCCTGGGCGCCGACGCCGATGCGGACCACCGAGAAGTCGGCGTCCCCGCGCCGGCGTTCCCACAGCCGTGCGCCGCTGACCGTCGACCACAGCGCGGCCGGGTCGGGATGGCGGTAGTAGATGGCCTCGCGCTGCTGCTGGATGGTGGTGCGCAGCTGCGCGCGCAGCTGGCTCAGCCGGCGCATGTACTGCCGCCGGGCCTCGATCATCTCCTTCTTGCCGGGGCCCTGCTGGTTCAGGGCCATCATCGCGATCATGCCCAGGATGGAGACGCCGTACATGCCGCCGGCGACGTAGGTGAGCGGACCGCCCCGCTGCACGCCCATCATCAGGCCCATCGCGCCGGCGCCGGCGGCCATCGGCAGGACCATCAGCATCCGGCTCCAGGTCTTGCCACTGCCGGATGGCACCTCGGGCGGTGGCTCCAGCACCACCTCGCCGGTGGGCAGCGGTGGCGCGGCCCGCCGCGGCGGCCGCCGGACGATCACCGATGTCACCGCTCGACCTTTCCTCGCATGTGCCCGCTACAGGTGGACCAATACTAAGGGCGCTGGCCGAGCTCGGCGGCGTGGGCAGGGGACAGCCGGCCGGAGGCGACGATGCCGTGCTCGATGAACTCGATCACCTGGTGCCCGCGCAGCTGCGAGACGCGGACCATCGAGTGGACCGATCCGGCCAGCTCGGCCAGGCGTTCAAGCTCCTTCGCGTAGCTCGAGAAGTCGCGGGTCGACACGTAGAAGACCACGCAGTCGTCGACGGCCTCCTGCGTGCCCGCGAGCCTGTCGTTCGGGGTCACCGCGTACGACGAGGTGAACACGGTGGCCAGGCGGGCCTGCTCGGCCGTGGTGATCTCGTCGATGTTGGCGGGCAGGCGGGAGAAGTCCCAGGGCGGGGCCACCGAACTCAGGTCGGGCACGAACGCCACGTCCACCAGGTAGTTGAGGTCCACCTCGAAGATTCCGGCGTACAGCGGCGCGACGGAGGCCGGGACAGCGTCCCACTCCTGGGGGCGCACCCGCACGTAGTAGTCGGCGCTCGGCGAAATCTTCATCAGGGTAGAGGCTAGTGGCCGCCGAGAGCGGTCGGTGGCTCGGCCTGGTACGAGCTGTCCTCCGCGCGCTTGCCCAGCACGCCGCCGCCGGGCGTCTGGACGGTGAACGCCTCCTCGTCGGTGACTATCCGCTGGCCCTCCTCGGCCGCGGCGCCCGGGGCCGGACCGGTGCTGTCCTTCGTGGACGGCCGAGTGTGCCGCGCGGTCAGCTCGGGCGCGACGGTGTTCGGGTGGGCGCCGGATCGGGCAGCCGGCGGCGACGACGGCTTGCCGCGCAGCGCCTTGGGCACCTCCTCCAGCCCCGACACCGCCGAGCCACTGACCGGTGCGGGCGTGTCGAGCACCGGCGAGGATGCTTCCGCGCGGACCTCCTGCAGCCCGATCCAGTCGTCGCCCGCCGGCGGCTGCTGCGCTGAACGGCCCGGCGTCTGCCCGCCGCGGCGCGCCGGCCGGCCCGGCGGCGGCGCGGGCGGCTGGGCCGCGGACTTGGCCGGCGAGTTGAGCACCGGGGGCGCGGCGTCGGGGTGGGCCGGGGTGCCCGGCTGGCCGGGGCCGTGCGGCATGAGCTCGGCCTGGCTGCCCGGCCGGCGCTGCCCCGGTCGCCGGTTGTTCAGCACCGGCGGCGCGACCGGTGACGGGGGCCGGGTGAACGCCTCCTCGGTCTCCGCCGGGCCGACCGGCGGGCGGGCCAGCTGCGGGTCGCGGATCTTCCTCCCGCCGCGGCCCGGCGGCGGGTGCGGCGGGGACGACGGGTTGCGCAGTTGCGCCGGCGGCTCACTGGACATCCCGGCGCCGCCCGAACCGCGGCCCAGGACGCCATTGCGGAACGCGCTGCCGGGCGCGGAGGGCCGGCCGAACGGTGACCGGGCGCCGCCCGGTGCACCACCGGGCGCACCCGGCCGTCCGCTGAAGCGGGCCGGCGCGCCACCGGGCACGCCGCCCGGCACCCCGCCCGGCAGCCCGCCGGGGAGCACCGGCGGAGGCGCGACCCGGGCGGGCGCGGTGGACGGGTCCGGCACGCCTTCGGGCGGGGAGGCCGGCGAGTCGGTCGGCGGCTGGGTCGGCAGGTCGGTCGGTGGCTTCTGCAAGCTCTTGAGCAGGTCCCGCCGCAGCTGGTTCGGATCGACGTTGGGCTTCGGTGGCGGGGGCTTCGGCACCCCGTCCGGCACGCCGTTGGGCGGCAGGCTCGGGAACGGCGGATGGCCGACCGGGTTCAGCACCGCATCCATCGGGGCGAACGGCGGCCCGAACCCGCTGCTGGCCTTGCTCAGCGCGTCCCAGTACTGCTGGGCGTACTTGTACGCGAGCACGCGCGCCTTCCGGTCGTACTCCTTCTGCGCCTCGCGGATGTTCTCCAGGACCTCCTCGTTGTATGAGTCGTCGACCGGCTCCCAGAACGAGAGCCCGACCTCCAGGGTGTCGCCGATGTCGAGGTTGTAGGCGTTGTCGATGGCGTTCTGGTAGTCGCGCCAGAGCGCGTCCATCTCGCGGCGGGAGTCGGTGGCGATGGTGACCATCGCGCGCAGCGCGGCGACGTTGTTGTTGGCCGCGGTCATCCACTCGTCGAGGTAGGCCAGCGCCTCGCCCGGACCCTTGCGCAGGAAGGCCTTCTTCGCGTCAGCGGACTTCCAGTGCTCCTTGTCCAGCGCGTCACCCTGCTTGAACAGCTGGTCCTTGATGCTGGCGAGCAGGTTGTACGCGTTCTGCCACTCGTCGGCGAGGGCGGAGATGTCCTCCGGGTGCTGGCTCATGATCTGCCGGCGGATCGTGGCGATCTTCGTGGTGTTCTTGTCGCCGTCCGGCATCGTGAAGTCGCCGTCGAACCGCTCCGGCTGGTTGTAGCGCGCCGGACCGTACGGCCCGGCGCTGCCGGTATAGGCTGTCGCCCCCCAGTACTCGCCCATGACCGCCCCTAACCCTGCTGGAGCCGCTCGATCGCTTCCTGTGCGGGGTCGGTGGCGTCCGCGCCCGCCGTGTTCTTACCGGTCTCCAGCCGCTGCGTGACGTGCTGGTGTCCTTTGTCGTCGGTGGTGGTCGTGGTGGTGGTCTGCGTGCCGTCGCTGTGCGTCACCGTGCTGTGCTGGCTGGTCTGGTTGCCGTGCGCGTCGTACTGCGTGGTGGTCTCGTCGCCGGTGCTGGGGTTGGTGCGCTTCGTGGTGGAGCCGGTCTTGTTCCCGTTGGCGTCGTAGTTCGTGGTCTCGGTGACCACCGAGTTTCCATCGAGGTACGTGTACTTCTGCTGGCGCGTCTCGCTGAGCACCTTGCCGTCCGGGCTGAGCAGCCTCGTCGTGATCGTGGTGCCGCCACCGGGCACGCTGACCGTCCTGATCTCCATGACCCGGCCGTCGGGTGCGGTCGCACGCTGAATGGTCTCGGTGTAGGGGCCATAGGAGTGCGTGATCGGCTCCTGCTGGGTCCACCGCACTCCGGCCGTGTTGGTGCTTTCGGAACTCTTCTCCAGCTGCTCGAAGTACGCGTCGTAGTAGGTCTTGCCGGAGACGAACTGGCTCAGGCCCGGCGGCCGCTGCGCGCTGGGGTCGCCGAACGCCCAGTTCACCGCGTCCAGAGTGGCTGCGTTCCACTCGTCCTCGCCGGAGAACGCGTCCGCGATGGTCTGCGCGGCCATACCGATGTTGTTCAGCGCGGTGGAGAGCTGGAGCAGGTACTGCTGGAAGTCGGCGAAGTTGTCCAGCATCATCTTGCGCGCGTACGCGGCCTCGGGGAGCACGCCGCCCTCCCACGCCTTGCTGGGCAGCGAGGCGAGCGCGTCGGTCACGTAGTTCTTGTGGGAGTTCAGATTTTCCTTGATGGTGACCATGTTCTTGGCGAACTCGGCCATACCCTCCAGATTGAGGTCGACCGGCTTCTGGTCGTCGAGCCAGTGCTTGTCGGTGTTCCTGGCGGTCTGGTCCTGGTACGGGTTGTCTCCCACCGCGCTCCCCCGGGTCGGTCGTGCGGGCTGCCGCCCTTACCTGCCAGCGTTGGACACCAGCGTAGTCGGTTGCCGGTAGCACCCGAAGCCCGCGCATATTCCCGTCATGGCATTTGGCGGCAAAGTAGGGCAATATGAGATCTACGCCCTAGCCTCAGTGGACGATTGACGCTACCTTCAAAATGGTCCAAACATTTGGGACTGTCTTCAGCAGGAGGCTCCACCGGGGGGCTCCACGTCGGCTTGGTCGGCGAGGAACGGGACAGCAGAGGAACGGGGTGACGACACCTTGACCACTACGCCAGGCATGGGCACCGTCCATGCCACGCAGCAGCAGCTCAACGCGATGGCGTCGAAGTGCGAGGAGACCGGCGAGAGCATCGCCAGGGGCATGGCGCAGCTCATCGAGACCATCCAGAACCTCAGCGGCGGCGGCATGGCCGGTCGGGCCAACGCGGCGTTGCAGGAGGTGTCGGCGCAGCTCAACGACGGACTGACCCGGATCCTCAACTCGCTGAACGAGCTCGCCGGCAAGATGACTGACGCCTCGGCGAAGTTCGGCGCGCACGACGAGGACGCGGCCCAGGAGATCCGCCAGGCGGCGGCCGCGACCGGCGACACCAGCGTGATGAGCATCCTCCGCGGCTGAGCCCGCCAGACCTGACTGACGAAAGGTGACACCCAGACAATGAGCGGACCGAGCTACGCCGACGACGGCACCATCACCTACAACTTCGCCCAGATCCACGACGTGGCCACGGCGATCGGCACCTTCGAGGGGGCCATGGACGGCGCCCTGCAGGATCTCTACACCCAGTTCACCCAGCTGTTCGCCGCTGACTGGCACGGCGAGGCCGGCCAGGCGGTGGACGAGGCGCGGCAGAAGTGGAACCAGGGGGCGACCGAGATCAAGACGGCGCTCGGCCAGGTGGGCGTGAAGCTGGGCGCATCCGCCGAGCGCATGCAGGCGCTGGACAAGCAGATCGCCGCCAGCATCTGACCTGGCTGCCGGGCCGGCGCTCGGTGAGCGCCGGCCCGGCGCCCACGGGGTACGAACACGGGGAGCGCAGTGACCGACCGTCCGGACTGGAGCGCGCTGAGCAGCATGATCAGCGACGTCCAGCGCGCCTTCAGCGGGATCAATGAGACCCAGCGGGAGATGCTGAAGGTCTCCGGCACGGCATGGTCGGACGACCGTATGATCAAGGCCGTGGTCGGGCCGCGGGGGCAGCTGATGGAGCTGGAGATCGACCCCCGCATTTACCGCAAGCCGAACTCCAAGGCGCTCGCCGCGGACATAGTGTCCACTGTGCGCAAGGCCGTGCAGGACGCGAACCAGAAGGCCAGGGCGGTGCTGGAGAAGAGCCTGCCAAGCGACCTGCGGCACACCAACCTCGGCGGCGGCATGGACCTGGACCGGCTGCTGGGCAGCCATGACGCGGAGATCAGGATCAAGGGGGACGATGGCGATGAGTAACTACGTCAACATCGGTACCAGCGTCTCGGAGATCATCGCCATCGCGAACGACCTGCGCAGCCAGGGCCGGGCGCTCAACGACAAGCTCAAGCAGTCCATCCAGCGGGTGACCGACGGGGAGAACGACCACGAGACGTTCCCGCCGGACGAATTCACCAACACCTTTTTCCAGAACTACCACAAGCCGGTGGAGGGCGGCGAGCCGACGAACGCCGCGGTCAAGAAGGCGGCCACCACCGTGGGTAACGGCATGGTGAGCCTCGGCGACTACGTCGCCAACGCGATGTTCAGCTACCAGGGCCAGGACATCGACAGCGCCGACGACATCGCCAAGACCGACGTCTGACCGGGGTCCGGGGAGGGATAGGGCGTGGCCGCCGACGGCGACGACATCCTCTCCAACTTCCTCGACTGGTTCGGCGAGATCGAGCAGTACATCCCCGGCGCGCGGACCATGGTCGGCGAGATCCTGCTCGGCAAGGTTCCCGAATCCAAGATCGTCAAGGTCTACGGGCTGGCCGACGCGTGGGGGGACGCGGCGAGGCAGCTCGCCGACGCGTACACCGATGCCCAGCACGCCGCCGACGGCATCCTGGAGAACTGGACCGGCGACGGTGCGGCATCGAAGTTCGCCGACGAGTGGTACAAGTACCTCGAGTCGCTGGCGAACACGGCGGAGAGCACCGCCGCCATGCAGCAGGGCGTCCAGGGCTTCGGCCTGGAGATCGAGCTGCTGAAGTTCATGGTGCTGGTCAACCTGCTGGTGCTCGCCATCTCGCTGTTCGTCATGATCGCCACCGCGGTCATCTCCGGGGGCGGCTCGCTGGCCGGGGTGCCGGGCGCCTTCGCCGTGGCTCGCCAGGCGATCAGCACCGCGGCCAGCAAGACGATCACCACGATCAGCTCGATGACCCTGCGGACGGCGCTCAAGGGCCTGCTGGACCTTCTCCTCCGGGAGCTGCCCAACCTGCTGAAGACCGTGGTCACGAAGGAAGTGCCGCGGCTGGTGACCAAGGAGCTGCCGAATCTCACCAAGAACCTGATCTCCAAGGAGCTGCCCAACCTCGCCCGCAACCTGCTGCCGAAGAACGTGGTGGCGCGCAGCGTCGCCGACCGGATGGCCGGCCAGTGGGCCAAGCAGATGTTCAGCCGGGAGATGCGCAGGCAGCTGGAGGAGCAGCTCGGCAAGCAGGCCGCCCGCACGGCGCTCCGGGAGCTGGTCAACAGCATGCGCGGTCCGCTGGCTCGGGAGATCGAGTCCCAGCTGGCCCGCAAGTTCGGCACCAAGCTGGCCGAGCGTGGCCTGGTCAGGGAGGCGGAGAACCTCGCCGGACGCGAGCTGTTCGAGCGGATCAGCCAGCGCACCCTCAGCGAGTACGCCGCGAGGGAGATCGCCGAGACCACGTTCGCCAGGGAGATGGCGCGGTACCTGGGCACCCGGGCCGCGTTCGGAGCCGGCTTCATGGGCGGTGGCAACCTGGCCGGACAACTGCTGCAGATAGCCGAAGGCCACCGCACCAGCCTGGACGCGGGGGAGGTGCTCAGCAACACGCTGCAGGGTGCTGCGTTCGGTGCCGGCATGTACGGCGGAATGCCCGGTCACATCATCGGCGGCGGCATCGCCGGCTTCACCGTCGGCGCCGGAACCGAGCTTTACACCAGCCTGTCCGACCCCGGCCACGAGTTCAAATGGGCCAACGTCTGGCAAAGCACCGGACAGGGCGCGCTGGCCGGCGGCGTCTTCGCCATGCAGAACCACGCCATGGCCGCCATCCACCTGCCGACCAGTGACAAGATCGGGTTCTCCGACGTCATGGCGCTGCCTTCCGAGCGCGGCGGCATCAACCTCGCCGGCATCGGTAGGGACAGCGCCGGTGGTGGGCTGAAGATCGGCCTCGGCGACCGCGGCGTGATCTGGGAGAGGATCAACGCCGACGGGATCCGGGAGAGCGCGGGCTGGATCGACCGTGACGGCAACCTGATCGCGCTGGACCGGCCGGAGCAGCCCAGCACGATCCGCGTCGAACCCGAGGTCAGCACGACCCACCCGGAGCCGGCCGCGCCGGTCGCCCATCTGTCCGCTGTGGACGCACCGGTGCGCGCCGACGCGCCGGGGGCGACGCGCCCGGGCGGCGGGCCACCACCGCCGGGAGGCGACGGCGGTGGACCGCGCCAGCCGGTCCGTGGTGAGCCCGTCCGCGGGGGCGAGCCGGTGCGGGGTGGTGAGCCGGTCCGTGGTGGTGAGCCGGTCCGCGGTAGCGAGACTTCGCACACCCAGCGTGAGCCCGCGCCGCCCACACCGTCGGCGCACCCGCCGTCGACGGCGCACGCACCGGCGGCGCACGCACCGACCGAGCACGCTCCCACCAGGCACCCACCGACCGAACACACCACACCGACCGAACACACCACGGCCACCGGGGAGCACACCGCGCCGGAGACCGACCCCACGCGCGGCGGCGCCGACACGCCGAAGCCGCCGACCGATCCGCCGCCGCCCGGGGAGACGGCCCGCCCGACCACCGAGCCACGGGCCACCGATCCGGTACGCGGACCAGAGCAGCCCCGCGAGGAGAGCGGGACTGTCCCTTCCGACGGCCCGGTGGTGAACGAGGGCACGCCTACTTTGCGCACCCCCGAGGGCGTGGCTCGGACAGAAGGCGGCAGCCCGCTACTGCCCACTCAGGAGGCTGCGGGCACCACCCGTCCGACCGGGCACACCGAGGTGCCGCCGGCGGCAACCCGCGAGGGCCACCCAACGCCGTCCTCGCACAAGGAGGGCGGCCCGCCACCGGCCAATCGCGACGGAACGGAAGGCAGCGGTGGCGAGCAGGCGCACCACGACACGCCCAACCAAGACATGCATATGGGCGGTTCGATCCGCCCGGTTGACGAGGCAAGGGCGTGGGACTGGGCCGAGGAGGCATACGAGCGTTTCCGGGCCAGTGACGCAGATGTCCCCGAGATCGCGAATAACCTGAGAAACGTCGAACGACCGAGTGGAAAGGTCGGGTTCACCGAGGCCGAGATCGGGCAGATCAAGCGTCACCTGTTGCACGAGGAACACCTGCTGGAGGATTACCCGAGCGGTCTGGTCAGCCGGCGGTTCGACGCCTCCCCGGATATCGCCGAAGCGTGGATCAGGTTGCGGGAGGGGCGGCCGCTCGACGCCGACCTGGTGCTGCTGGAGCATGAGCTGACCGAATCGAACTACCTCCAGACGCATCCGGGTGCGACGTATCGTGAAGCGCACGACTACGCCAACTCGTACTACAACTGGGAAGACATCCGACCTGAACGCACGGGCGAAGATTACGGCAATCTGTGGGGGCGGGAGACCGGTGGCAATACTGGTGGACTTTCAGAAGGTCCGGGAAGACAAGCAGGAGGTGGAGTACATCTTCGGGTATCCGGAGATGAACCACCGGTTGGTGATCAGCAAGGAGTCGCAGCAGGGTCGGTCCCTGGACACGGAGCAGGACCGGAACTTCGGGGCGGTGGTCTGGAAGGTCCTGAAGCTCTACCGCAGCCAGGGGAGCTGGCCGGACCGGGGGACGTACGCGGCGTAACCGCGCAGCACCGGCCGTACCAGCTGGTGCCGACCGAGACCATCCACGTCGAGCGGCCGGTGGCGGCCCCGGAGGACGTCGCCGCCGTCATCGACCGGCACGTCGACGGGCTGCTGGCGGGGCAGCCGCCGGGCGCCGCCGACCGTCCACATCAGGCAGTCTGGGACCCGCAGGCGCAGACTCTCACCGTCAAGTACCCGGACGGGCTGACCGTGGAGGTCAAGCTGCAGGTCAACTCGTCCCTGCCGCCCGGGCACCCGGTCGTGCTCCGGCCGTCCATGGAGTTGGTCGACGGCCACTGGGTGCAGGCCGGACCGGCCGGCGTGGTGCTGCCTGCGCACCTGCCCACCGAGGTGGCGGCCCGGCCGGAACTGGTGCACCAGGAGCTGAACCACGCCTGGCAGACCTTGCACGAGCAGATGCAGGGCTTCCACGGCGCGCCGGACGTACCTCGTACACCGGAGAACCTGCACGCCCTGGAGCAGCCCGCCCCGGACGTCCGCCTCATCGAGGCCGACCAGGTGTCCTTCCGCACCGCCCCGCCGGTCGAGCAGGCCGCGCAGCCGGTCACGCCGGAGTCCGTACGCCACAACCTCACCAACCCCGACGTGCCGCCCGAGGTGGTCGCGTGGACCCAGGAACACCTCGCGGTACGGACTGAGGACGGCTCGTTCGTCCCCAAGTCTGCCGAGGAGATCGACGCCACCATCGCGCAGCTGCGGCAGGAGGCGATCGACGCGGTTTCCGGCGGGCCGGAGCAGATCTCGCAGGAACTGGCCCCCGCGCCCCCGGAGACGTTCGCGCACGGCCGCAACAGGACCGGCGCCGAGCTGCCGGACCAGGTGCACGAGCTGGTCGACAAGGCGAAGGCGCACCTGCTCGACAAGTACCCGGAACACGTTGTCGCGCAACGCCTGCACGACCTGGACATGGTGGCCGCGCAGGCCGACCGGGTCAGCGAGCTGGTCGCCGAGGCGCAACGCACGGGCGACATCCGCGAGCTGGTCCAGGGCGTGCGCGAGCTCAGCAAGGCGGTCAACGAGTACTCGGACAGATACGCGGGCTGGCGCGACTTCGGCAACGGTGGTGAGCTGGCCGACCCGGGCTGGCGCGACCTGCACGGCGTCGACCCGCTGGAGTCGGTGGAGATGGCCACCCGGGTGGTCAGCATCGACCCGACCACCCACCAGCTGCACGTGATGGACCAGGCGATCGCGGTGGCGAAGATCGGCGACGTGCTCGGCCCGGTGTTCGAGGAGCACGCCCTGCACACCTTCGAGCGGGTCGTCCCGAAGGACATGGCGTCCGTCCGCGCCCTGCTCCCCGAGGAACTGGCCGGCCACCTCGAGTCGTGGGTCAACGACCCGGCGGCCCGGGGCGGCTACCGGGCCGACATCGGCGTGACCTTTGTCAGCGTCGAGGACGCCGGCCAGCCGCGGCCGATCAGCGCGATCGCGGCCACCATCGTCCACGAGGGAATGCACGCGCTGCAGCCGCACAGCAAGCTGGTCTTCGAAGCTGTCCAGGATGGCGTCAACCGGGGCGCGATCTCCCGCGCGGACGCCGAGGCGATCCTGGCGAACCTGCGCTTCGAGCGGGAGTTCGAGGCGTTCGTCGTCCAGCAGGAGTTCCTGCGCGGCCTGGCCGGCTCCGGCAGCCCCGGCTACCACAGCGATCCGCGGCTCCCTCGCTCCGACGACTATCGGGCCTTGGCCGACCGTACCCCGGAAGAGCTGCGGCAGTACGTCTTCGACAAGTACCTCTCGCCCGCCGGCCAGCGGGCCGTCGGGACCGACGTTCTCGCCCGATTCCCCGAGCTGACCGCTGAGCATGTGGTGGCGCGCGCCGAGACGGCCATCGCCAGCGCGAACCACCCGATTCCAAGCGAGCGCCAGCCGGGAGCGCTGCAGGGACCGATCACCGCACGCCTGGCACACGAGCACGGCATCGACCTCGGGGAGATCCAGCACCGCCAGGCCGAGCAGGCGGTGCCGGAGCTCAACCAGCAGTCCCATGTGGACCATCAGGCCGGGCCATCCCTGCTGGAGGAGCGCGGCACACCGCCCAATCCGGAGCGGCCGGGACCGCTGGGCAGTGCGTACCGGCCGGGCGTGCACGACGCGTACGCCACGACGAAGCAGGGCTTCGACCCCAACGAGCGCGCGACGGCGGAGCTGCGGGCGAGCGAGGGCCGGCACGTCACCCGGCTGCCGACCCACCCGCAGAGCAGCCACGGCTACCGCTCGCTGGAGGCGTTGGAGCGTACCGGACCGGAGGACCCGGGCCGGGCGGTCGAGTACAAGGACGTCGGGGCGGACACCCGCAGCGCGGTGGACTCCCAGCTCAAGCGCGCCCTGACCAAGTTCAAGCCGCAGCCGGACGGCAGCCGGCTCGCCGGCGACGTGGTGCTGGACGGCCGCAACGGCCACCTCAGCCTGGAGAACGCGGTCAACTCGGTGCGCTCGCACATGGGCCGGCTGCTCGGCGCGGGCGACCCGCGCCTGGCCCAGATCGGCCGGGTCGAGACGTACCTCGGCGACGGGAGCCGGGTCGTCTACGAGAACGGGCGGATCACGCACCACACGCCGAGCGGCGAACGGGTCATCGGCGAGTGGGACGCCGCCGCCGGCCGCTTCGTGGCGCCGCCCCTCACCCACACGGCGAGCCCCATCCCGGGTACCGGCTTCGTGCCCGACGGCCGGCCGCCGCACCTGTGGGACGTCAGCCAGTTCGAACTGCACGAGGCGGCCGGCCGGGTGCTGCCCGAGGACTTCACCGGCGGTGCCGTGCGGCACATCCAATCGGACGGCGTCTTCGTCCGGGTGCACACCGCGGACGGGCAGGTGCACTACTTCCGGCCCGAGGTCGGCAGTGGGATGCCGAACGTCGCCGAGACGACCATGGGCCGCGGCACGCCGGAGCACCCCCACGTCGTTCGGGTCAACAACAGGGTCGCCGGTGAGCAGCTGGCGCGTACCTGGGTGCACGAGATCTCCGAGACGCTGCAGCACGAGGCGGCCGCGCGGCGGGCCGAGCCGCAGGGCATCGGCCGCCGGATCCTCGGCGGGCTGCGGCGGCTGTTCGTCGCCGAGGCGCGGCCGGAGCCGCAGCCGCAGGCCGACCCGCACATCGGGGCCCGGCTGGACGAGCGCCGGCACCTGATGCGCGAACTGGCGCAGACCACCGAGCCTGGGGCGCGGGCCCGGCTCTGGTCGGAGATCGAGGGCATCGACCGCGACCTGGCCCGGCTCGGTCAACCGACATATCACCTGCCGCGGCCGCACCCTATTTGGCACCCGGAGGTCCAGCACCCGCCGCATTTCTGGCGGCCGGAGGTCCAGCACGGACCGGGCGTCATCCGCGCGCCCGAGGTCCAGCACGGGCCGGGCGTGATCCGCGGGCCGGAGGTCCAGCGCGGACCGGCGGTCCACCACACGCCGGAGGCGCAGCCCACGCCCGAGGTGCAGCACACGGCGGAGGCACAGCCCGTCCACGAGGCTGCGCCGGAGCCGGCGTCGCCGCCGGAGAGCACGCACGACGAGATCTGGACCAACCGGAGGTGGGAGCAGGAAGGCCGCCGCCCGTCGCTGGACGAGCTGATCCCCAGCACCGACGCGGAGGCCGCCAAGTGGGCGGAGACCATCAAGCAGGAGTTCGCCAAGCTGCTTGACGGCAAGGAGTTCGCCGGCGTGCGGACCCGGATGGACCTGGAGGACCCGTACGCGGTCACCGTCTACAAGAACGACGTCGTGGTCCGGATGGACCTTGTGGACACCGAGACCCACTCGGTCGGGCGGGTGGTGCGGGTCTTCCACCGCGACTACGACGGGTCGATCTACGTCGAGCACAACACGCTCCATCTGCCGGAGGGCTCGCAGGGCAAGGGCTTCGCGGCCGAGTGGAACCGGTACCTGGAGGACTGGTACCGCTACTCGGGCGTGGACCGCATCGAGGTGCACGCCAGCTCCACCGTCGGTGGGTACGCGTGGGCGAAGGCCGGTTTCGACTGGGCGCCGAACACCGAGCACCGGGTGAACGCGATCCTGGACCGGCTGCGTGCCGAGATGCGTGACATCGACGCGGACATGGAGCAGATCCGGGCCTGGGCCAACGGCGACCACACTGTGGACATCAACCGCCTGCGGCACAAGTACCACGCCGACGACCCGGTCGACATGGTCGCCGACGCGATGCGGCAGAAGGACGCGGCCCAGGACATCCTGAACCGGGCCGCGAACAACCCGTTCGGCCGCGGCGACTACCCGACGCCGAACGACATCGCGCGGGCCGGGTGGAACGGCGAGCACGGCCGGGACGCCACCTGGATCGGCAAGCGGGCGATGCTCGGCTCGGACTGGAAGGGCGTCAAGCCCATCAGCGAGGGCGGCCCGCTCCATTCACGTCGCGAGCTGTACGACAGCTGGGGCGATATCGAGTCGGAGCTCGGGCCCGACCCTCGGCCGGCGCAACCGATGTCGACAGTGGAGCAACTTGGTGGGGAGCCGCCGGGCGGGCCTGAGGAGACACCCCGGGCGCCGGCCGACCGGCCAACCACGCCGCTGCACATTCTCGCCTTTGACGCCGCGCCGGGCAGGTCGGGGCAACCAGGCCTGATGGAGCGTGTCTCCACCGCGCTGGGCGGCATCGGCGACCACGTACTGCTCCGCCAACCCGATGTACCGTCCACCGAACTTGCGCCACGAGTCCAGGTCTCCGGCGCCGCACCGATACCAGGTATCACCGGTCGGCTCAGCCCTCTGCTGCGTCTGGACGGCCTGCCGGCCGACGCGGACGTGATCATCGGTTATGGCGAGACGGCCGGCATCGCAGACGTACGGCGGGACGCCTTCCCGGAGGCGAAGATCGTCCAGATTCTGGACGCGGTTCCCACCGATCCGGCCCACCTGGCGGTGATCGCGCGGGCGGACCTCGTGGTGGCGGTCGGTCCAGATGTTGCCCGCGAGGTCGCCGCGATGCTGGACAGTCTCGGTCTGGAGCGCACGCCGCCGGTGCACGAGCTGCCGCCACCGGATGGCGAGACCGGCGGACGCGGCCTGCACGACATCGTCATGGGGCTCGGCGACGACGTCGCCCGGGTGGACCACGCGACCTGGGAACGCGAGCTGTCGCCGCGCGAAGTGGTCCTGCGCCGGGCCGGCGACACCGATGTGCCGACGGACGAGAAGCTGCGGGTCATGACCGTCTCGACCGAGTACTGGTCGAACCGAGGTGGCGTGCCTACCGCCAACCGCGAGCTCACCGAGGCGTTCGGTGCGGCTGGCGCCGAAGTCTACGCCCGTGTTTCCACTGTGGACTTCTCCAATCCGGAGCTGACGCACGCGCAGCCCGCTCCGGGCGTCCACGTGATCGGCGTGCGGCACGTCTGGGGCGTGCTCGACGCGAAGGGCGAGCCGGACACTCGGGCGATGAGCATGCTGCCGGAGAACCTGCCGCCGCACGTCGACGTCGTCGTCGGGCATTCCCGGTTCAGCGGCGGGGCGGCGCAGTGGCTCGTCGAACACGTCTACCCGGACGCCAAGTACATCCACGTGCTGCACACCTCACCTGAGGTACTGGACGCCCTGCGGGGCAACCCGGCCGAAGGGCTGCAGCACGCGCAGACCGAACGCACGCTGATGCGCGGCGCGGACCTGGTGGCCGGGGTCGGCCCGTTGCTGGGCAAGGAGGCGGCCCGGCTCAGCGCCGAAGCCGCGCAGGTCGCCCCTCCGGTCCACGAGATCATCTCCGACATGCCCGCGGTGGCGGGTGACCCGCCACCGCGACCGCCGGACCGGGCCGGATTCGAGATCCTGGTCCAGGGCCGGGCCGGCGACCCGATCAAGGGCGTGGACTTCGCCGCCGAGCTCATCGCGGAGCTGCGCGCGGACGGCGTGGACGCCCACCTGACGGTGCGTGGGGCACCGGACAGTGCGGCGGCGGCGATCCAGGCCAGGCAGCTGTCCGAGATCGCGGGGAACGAGGTCGTGGTCAAGCCGTTCACCACGAACAAGGCCGAGCTGCTGGCCGATCTTTACCAGGCGGACCTGGTGATGATGCCGTCCATGCACGAGGGTTTCGGACTGGTGGCCAGCGAAGCGGCTCGTGCCGGCGTCCCGGTCGTGGTCGGCGAAGGGACCGGCGCCGGCCTCTTCTTCGGCGATCCGCACTACGTGCCGGCAGAGCTCGGAGAGCCGGCGACAGTTCGCGACGGCGTAACCGTCCAGGCGCTGCGCGACGCGCTCGCGGCGGTCACCGCGGAGGATGGCACGCTGACCCCCGAGGCGATCCGAAGCGCCCTGGAACGGATTGGCCAGCAGCGGCTGCCGGCCTGGGCGGCGCACGTGAAGCAGGTTCTCGAGGCCCTGGACCAGCACCGGCAGCGCGCCCTTGAACTGCGCGAATACCTCGACCGGCAGTTCCCGCCCGGCAGCGCGGCGCGTCGCCTCCTCGAGGCTATGCAAGGCATCGAAACCGGCGGGCCGAGCACTCCGCGCGCCGCGGCGGCGCAGAGCAGCGGTCCGGGCGCTGCGGGCGGGAGCGCGGCGGCTCCCGCGCAGGCGGCGTCACCCGACCTCGTCGATCCGCAGCTCTTGCGGTCCGCGCTGATGCCCGACTAGTCAGCCGCGGCCTGTGTGCTGCTCCACGGTGTGGCCGATGTTCTGTGCGGCAAGCCAGCCGATGAACCTGTCGGCCATCTTGGTGCCTTCGTCGTCGTCCTCCAGGCCGATGATCGTGCGGACCGCCTCCAGCAGGAACTGCCGGTCGTCGACCGGACGGACGGTGAACCCGTACCACTCGCCGGGCTCGGCCTGGACGCCGGACCTGGCCAGCCAGGCGTTGAGGGCGGTGGTGTCCGGGAACAAATCTCGTATGCACGCTTGCCGCAGCTGCTCCAGCTGGCCGGCGGAAACTGTCCACGCCCGGTCGTACTCGGTGACGCCATCACCCATGACCATTTCGACGGCGCGTCCGGAAGCGTGGCTCCGCAGCGTCAGGTCGCCTGCCGGAAGCACCTCCAGGGTCACCACTTCGGCCGACCAACCTTCGCGGTCCATCGGCTTGTTCAACAGGGTTACCGTGCTCCGGTCGCCGCTGGTCGTCATGTCACCCATTATGCTGGGCCGGCGTCGTGCGTAGCGGGAAGCCCGCGAAGCAGGTTGACAACAAAGACCTCGCGAGCACCGGAGCGCGATGTCCAAGATGGACTGCGAAATGGGTGGACAGCCACCGGCGATCGCCGCGGCGCACGCCGGCTCGCTTGGCGACCCGAGACAGGCGAGGGCGCAGATTGGCCCAGCCACCCGCGACCTAAACGCCACCTGGGACCAGATCGAACAGAGAGCACCAGGTCGGTGACCCCGCGGCTTACCGGGGACTGCACCGAGATCATCGTCATCGAGGAGGCCCGGGATGGATGAGACGGTCTGGCGGATCTACTCGGGGCTGCACCGGATGCTGCTGCGTTTGGCCGGGCGCGTTCCGGACAAGCTGACCACCCACGCCCGCTCACTACTGGGTGGAGGCGACCTGGTGCAGCTGCCGGACGTGGTTTCGGCGTCCGCGGTCGAGCTGGGCGTGCCGCTGACCGCGGCGGAGGTGGGGCTGCTGCGCGAGGTGCTGGATGTGCTCGACGCCGTCGGTCCCGAGCCCGTCGGGCTGGCCCAGGTCACCATCGCCGAGGAGACCCCGGCGCCCGACTACGCCTTCCTCCCCGCGCCGCCGCAGGTGCTGAAGACCGCCGGCGCGCGCATCCCGGCCACGCTCGACCTGGCCGCCGGGCCGCCGCCGGAGTTGGCCGACCTGGCGGACGACCTCACCGACCTGACCGACGACATCGCCATGGACACGCTGTCCCGGCACGGCGACGTGGCGGCGGTCTGGCGGGCCTGGCGGTGCGAGGCGGACGGGCCGCCGGCCGGCGCCCGGCGGGTGTACCTGGCCCAGGCCGACCCGCGGACCGAGGCGTGGGAGCTGGCGCACCGGGCGCAGCGCCGGCTGGTCCAGGTGGGCGAGGACGCGCCGCAGGTCGAGGTGGTCTGGACCGGCGACGACCTGCCGCCGTACCAGCGCAGCGCGCTCGCCGGCTCGGCCAGGCTCTGGGCCCGGCCGTGAGGCGGTGCCGCCCGGGCGGCGCGCACCCGATCGAGCGTGGTCGGGACATCGCCGCCTGTTAGATTGGCGGAGCGGCGAAGAAGCGGAGGTACCAGGTGGCGCTGCCGGTCGTCCGTAGCCGGGACGAGGCCCATCTCTACATGGACCTGCACCCATGCGAGCGTTGCCAGAGCGCCGAGACGGCGTGGCAGAGCGCACTCGCCAGCGACGAGGGCGAGCCGGCCCGGCGGTACTACGGCACGTGCGAGGGCTGCGGGGCGCCGCGCGAGTTCGTGTTCCGGCTGCCCGAGCGGCCCGCCGTCCCCGGCCCCGATGACGTGCTGTTCTTCGGCGGTCCGGAGCCCTCGCAGCTGCTCGACCCAGGCGAGTGGCAGCTGGTCGCCGACACCGGTGTGCGCGCCGGCGGCGCACCCGCGACCGGTGACCCCGCCGTCGACGGCGAGCGCAAGCGTTCGTTCGAGCTGGCGATCGCGGCGATCGGGGAGATCCTCAAGTTCATCCCGGAGGGCCACGACGCGGTGCCGGAGTCGGCGTTCTGGACGCCGCACGGCCGCGCGGTGTACCAGGAGAACCCGAAGCGGTTCCGGCGGGAGACTCTGCAGCGGTGGCAGGCGATGTTCCAGGACGAGATGCGAAGCCGGTTCGCGGACTGATGCGCTGGGTGGTCTGATGGGCAGCACGGTCGAGATCTATGCGCGTTACCCGGGTTCGGCGCACTCGCTGGCGCACCGGGTGGCGGAGGCCCTGGAGGTCACCGGCTACGCGTACTCCGGCGAGGACTTCGTGTTCGCGGTCGATGCGCGGGGTTGGCTCGGCGAGGAGGGCTTCGGCCACCTGACGCTGGACCGGGTCGACCCGGAGTGGGCCGCCGACACTCCGTACGCGGGGTACGACTTCGAGCTGTCCCTGGACTACCGCGGTGAGCTGGAGCGGCTGGGCCGCGCACTGTTCGACCGGCTGACCGCGCTCGACCTGCCGTTGGCCTATGGGGACTATCTGGCGGTCTTCGCCGAGCACCAGCCGGCGCATCCGGCGCCGCCGCCCCCCACCGGGCTGCCGGCTGCCGGTCGGGCGGTGGTGTTCGAGACCGATGACCAGCTGCAGGCGGTGCCCGTGACAGGTGACCCGCCGCGGTGGCGGACGCCGGTGGCGCGGACCCGGTCCGCGGTGGGCGCCGACGCAGTCGGCGCGGTGCTGGCGGCGGTGCTCGCCGCGTCGGGGGGGATGGACGATCCGGAGCGGATGCGTATTGCCTTGACCGAGCCTTTCCCGATTCCGCTTTCGGTGGCCGAGTTCGCCCGGCGCAGTGTGGCCGTGATGCTGCAGGTAGCCGGGGGTGAGCTGGTCGCCGTGCCGTACGTCTGCGAGCCCGACTCGCTATTCGGGCAGGCGGAGCCCGGGACGCCGATGGAGGAGCTGGCGCGCCGGGGTCCCGCCGATGTGACACCGCAGGGGTTGGGTGCGCTCGTGCTGCACCTGGTGGACCAGGCCCGTGCGTCGATCGCGGGGCAGTAGCGGCCAGCTGTGAGAGTATGGCGGCCGAGCCAGCAGGAGAGGGGCAGTGATGCGGGCCGACCGGGCCGTCGAGGCGCTCAGGCGGGTGGCGTTCGCCCCCAGCGAGCGCCTCGAGAAGCGGTGGGACAACCCGGAGTACACCGCGCTGAGCACCTCGTCGTTCGCTTACACGCTCGCCGACGCCGACTGGCTCATCGCCGGCGAGGCCTGGGTCGACGAGGCGGTCCGAGCGGTCGCCAACGGGTTCATGGACAACTTCGTGGTGACGTACGGGCTGGTGTTCCCCCGCGACGGCGACGTGTTGTTCCTCAACGACGTTGCGACGATGCGGGCGCTCGGGCGCCGGCTCGGCGAGGATCTGGACCCGCTGGCTTACGCGGAGCTGCTCGGCGAGCTGTACTCCGGCCACGACATCGGCGGCCCGGTGGTCAAGCCCTTCGCAGCCACCGAGTCACATCGGTCCGGCTGGCTGGTCCGCGACGTTGACGCGCTCGTCCGCCAGTACCCCGCGGTGGACGCATCGCTCGTGGCCGAACCGCGGATCAGCCGGAGCGCAGACGCGGTCGTGCTGGAGTTCTTCTCGTACCGGTACTATCTGCTGGAGTTCGGCGCGGCGCTGGACATCTACCGGTGGGCGGTGACCGCGGTCGCCGGACAGCCAGCGGAGTGGACCCGCGAGACGGTCGCGGCGCGGGTGGCGGTGTAGCCGGCGCCGGTGCCGATGGAAGGGGAGGCCGTGGCGCTGGAGATGGACCCGGAGCGCCGGCGCAAGCTGGCCGAGCTGGCCCGCTGGCACGACGAGTGGCAGGCCAGGCACGGAGTGGACGACGCCGAGCACACGCCGGAGGGCGCCGATCCCGAGCACGCGCGGCCGCCGTCGCCGGAGGCGGAGCGCGAGTACTGGGCGCGGGCGGCGGAGATCATGGGCGGGGAGCCGTGGCCGCCGCCGCCCGAGCAGGAGCTGGAGCGCAAGAAGAGGGCGCGGGAGTTTCTGGGCCTGGATCCGGAGACCGGGGAGCGGAAGGACTGACGGCGGGGGCGTAGAGGAGGACAGCCACCATGGCGGTCGTGGTGCGCGGCAGCGGCTGGGGGATGCTCATCGTGTATCCGATCGCCCTGCTGGGCTGCGCTGGCGGGGCGTTCGGCGCGTACGCCGCCCTCCCGGGCCTGGCCAGCCCGCACGATGACGGCATCGAGCGCAGCGGGGTCCCGCTCGGCGGCGGCGCGGCGGGCCTGGTGGTCGGCGGGCTGCTGGTCTACCTGCTCGGCCTGGCTCTCAACGGCAAGCGATACCGGGCCACGCTGCTCGACGAGCCGATCGAGGTGTTCGGCCGGTGGATCGCGGTGCTCGGAGTCCTGCTACTCCCGCTCGCCGCGGTCGGTTTCGTCGGGGCCGGCCTGGTCTGGACCTTGTTGATCGTCTGGGACGTGTTGGTGATCGCGGGGCTCGTCGTCCTGTCCCGGCGGCGCGACCAGCCGGCGGCGAGCCGATGATTCCCGGTGCGCAGTACGCGTTCCAGGTGATCCATCCGGGTTCGCCGATGCTGCGGATCCGGTACCGCAACGGCGTCGGCGTCGATCCGTGGGGCTTCCCGGACTGGACGCCGTACGCCCGCGCAGTCGCCGAGCTGCCGCCCGCCTCGCCGGATCTCGGCGTCGACGAGGCCCGAGTACTGGACGTGCTGCGCGCAAGCGAGGCCCTCGGCACCCCGACACCCGCCGGCTGGACATGGGCGCATCTGGGCCGGACCAGGCGCATCGCCCTCGTCCCGGTCGAGCTGCACGGCGCGTTCCGCCACCTCGGCGGGGTGAGCACCGGCGGGGCCGACCGCCGTCGCCGCGGCCTGCCCGGGACCTCCGGCGGGCCACCGTCCATCCTGGTCACCGAGCGGCTGTCCAGCGACGCGGTGGCCAAGGTCGAGGAGCACCTGGGGTACGCCCTGCCGCCGGCGTACCGTGACTTCCTGGCCCGCACCAACGGTGGGCGCCCGGCCACCCCGGCCGTGCACCCCGGCTTCGGTTTCCTGGTCGACCAGCCGTTCTTCGGACTGTCCAGGCAGGACTGGATGCAGGACCTGGTGTACGCGAACGCCTGGTTCGGCGACCGGCTGACCGCCGACTTCCTCGCGGTCGGCTATGTCCAAGGGGGACTGATCGCGGTCCGGGTGCGGGGCGGCGACGAGGGTTCGGTCTGGTACTGGGACGACGACGACCCGCGCGACCGGGACGAGCTGACCGCCGAGGAGATCTGCGCGCGGCTGCTGCACCGCGTCGCGGACGACTTCACCGCGTTCTGGACCGCGCTGCGCGACGTGCCGGAGGCGCTGCGGGCGCTGGCGGCGGCGGGACCGGCACGACTGCTGGATGACCCGCGGATCGGCACCGCCCTGCCTACCCGGCGGAGGGCGGCATGACCTGGCCGACCGGCCCCGACGGCTGGGCAACCCCGCCGGCCTCGCCGAGGTCGGCGGCCGTGCCGGGGCAGCCGGATGGGCCGGCCGGTGGAGCGCCCGCCGGTCCGGCGGGCGAGGCGGCCACCGGGCCGGCCGGTGGAGCGCCCACCGGGCCAGCATGGGCGCCGGCCAACCCGACCGAGCAGGCCCTCGCGGAGGCTCTCGCCTCCGGCGACCAGGCGAACTACTTCCGGATCCTCAGCAACGCCGAGCTCTACCTGCCCCAGTTCCTGACCGCGCCGCCGGAGGGGCAGCAGTTCGTCACGGTGAACATGTTCGGGCAGACCTTCCTGCCGGTCTTCACCTCCATCGAGGCGATGGTGGTCGCGCAGGTGAGCGCGGTCGCCGGCGGGTACGTGTTGACCACCCACCCGGAGCTGCGGCGCAAGTGGCCGATGCCGCAGTGGCGGTTGGCGGTGAACCCGGGCACGCCGATCGACGCGTACGTGGAGATCGGGGCGGTCGAGCGCGCCGCGCTGGGTGAGCTGGCCCTGCCCACGGCGGGTGAACTGATCCTGGACGCGGCGGCCGAGGAGGCCGCGACCGGCGCGCTGCCGGCCGTCGAGGTGGACGCCGACGAGGCGCTGGCCGACGCCGCGAGCCAGGGCGACATCGACGGGTACGTGCGGATCCTGCTTGACTCGGTGGTCGTGCTGCCGACCGCGCGCCCGGTCCCGGACGCGAGCGCGCTGTTCGAGCCGGACTTCCCGTGGCGGGTCACCGGGTCGTCGATCGAGGTGTTCACCTCGACGGCGGCGCTGCAGCGGGCGCATCCGGTGCCACCGCCGAGCATCCGCGTGTCGTTCCCGATCCTGCTGGTCCGGTGGCCGGAGGGGCGCGGCATGTCGGTCAACCCGGGCAGCGCCACCGGCGTCGAGATCTCCGCGGACCAGGTGCGGATGCTGCTCCTCTGGGCGGACGAGGACCTATAGCGCCAGCTCGTGCTCGGTGGTGGTCTGGTCCGCCGGGGGTTCGGCGACCTCGACCGGCTTTCCGAAGTCGGTGAGGGTCATCGTCGCGGTGAGCTTGTAGATCGTTTTCTGCTCGCCGGTGACGCTGTTGGGGCCGGCATCCAGGTCCCCGTCGACCGCGAGCTTGCGGAGGCGGCCGTCGGTATCCAGCCAGAGCGTCAGGCTGAGCCGGCTGTCGGTACCGGAGAACGTCGAGACGAAAACGGCCGGCAGGGGCCCGGTGTCGCAGCCGCCGGACCGGCCGAGCGTGCAGTCGATGCGGTAGACCCGGGTCTGCGCGCCGTCCACCGTCTCGGTCTTCCCGGTGTCACCGGAGTACGCGAGCCCGGTCGAGAGGTTTGCCAGCATCTTCAGGTACCGCTGCGGGTCGATGACGACGAGGTCCGGGTTGGCCTTGTCCGTGCCGTAGTGCACGTAGCTGCCCTCCGGCAGCTTCACCCACGACTTGCCGGCCGCCAGGCGCAGCTTGCTGGACTTCTGGTAGCGGACCGGGCCGATCGAGATCTCCCGTAGGTCGATGTCGTAGGTGCTGCTCAGCGGCTGGCCCGGCCTGGGCTGGAGGGTCGGCACCACGACGCTGGCCCGGCTGTACTCGGTGTCCGAGACATCCGGGTCGCCGTACTTCACCTTGCTGGTGCCGGCCCACTGCGCGACGTCGGTGAGGTTCGGGCTCAGCAGCTTGACGTCGAAGTGGACGGTCGCCGTCTTCGCGTCGCGCAGCGCGCCGGCCGCGCCGGTGACCGCCTTGCGCGCGGACTCGCCCGCGTCGTCGCCACACGCCCCCGCGGCGAGGATCAGGGCGACCGCGAGCAGCGCCCGGGTTGCCTTCAAGACCAACCTCCCCCAGATTGGCGGCCGTACCTGCGCCGACGAGGTCCAATCGCCAGCGGGACGACGCTACCATTCACGGGCGTTCCGGGAGGGAGTGGGCGGTACCGTCCACTTCGACTTGCTCGACTACCGGGACGCGCCTGAACGGGCCGCGTACTCCGCCAGGCCCTTGGCGCACTGCTCGACGAACCGCTGCAAGGTGCGCCGGTAAAGCCACCCGGTGCCGGGCACCTTCGGCAGGAACGACGAGTGCCAGTGGATGCTGGTGCCGCCGTCGACCGGGGCGAGGTCGATATCCGCCCGGTACTGCCGGATCGCCAAGCCGGAGACGAGTTCGTAGCTCAGCCGGCGCCCGGGGTCGGCTTCCACCACCCGTTCCCGGCTGGTGATCCGTCCTGTGCGGAACAGCCGGTCGCCACTGCCTGGCTCCTCGGCGTACGAGCCGATGGGCGACCAGGTGGGCCAGGTGGTCGGGTCCGCCAGCAGCTTGTACACGGTGTCGGGGTCGGCCGGCGTCGTCACTTTGACGTCAATCCGCTGCCGCGCCATGGGCTAGGCCTCCCGGGATGAACCAACTGGTACAGGTACCGAATGGTAAGAGATCGCCCGCTCGCCGGGCTCAAGACCCTGCTGGAGACAGGCCAGCCGATGACCGCCTGAGCAGGCGATCCCCGCGGTGATCCAGCGCCTGGTCTTTTGACGGTGCTCCACGCCTCTTGATCGGCCGGGACTCACCTGCGCCCTGCCATGCGCCAGGATTACTGCCGTGGAGGTACTCATCCAGGGCGTGGGCCTGGTCGCGATCGTCGTGGTCGCCGCGGCGCTGGCCCGCCGGCTGGGCCTGCTCTACCCGATCGTGCTGGTGGTCGTCGGGCTGCTGCTGTCGTTCGCGCCGGGCCTGCCCGAGATCCGGCTCGACCCCGAGCTGGTGCTGGTCGGCATCCTGCCGCCATTGATCTACGTGGCGGCGAAGGAGACCTCCGCCCCGGACTTCCGGTTCAACCTGCGACCGATCCTGTTGCTCGCGGTCGGGCTGGTGCTGTTCACCGCGTTCGCGGTGGCCCTGGTCGTGCACGCGCTCCTGCCCGAGGTGCCGTTCGCGGCGTGCCTGGCGCTGGGCGCGGTGACCGCCCCGCCGGACGCGGTCGCCGCCACCGCGATCGCCCGCCGGGTCGGGCTGCCCCGCCGCGTGGTGACCCTGCTCGAGGGGGAGAGCCTGGTCAACGACGCGTCGTCGCTGACGCTGTTCCGGCTGGCCGTCGCCGCCGCGACCGGCGCGTCCGTGGGTCCGGAGCACATCGCGCGGGACACCGCGATCGCCGTCGGCGGCGGCATCGTGGTGGGCATCGCGGGTGCCGTGCTGTTCGGGTTCATCCATGGCCGGGTGACCGATCCGCTGCTGGACAACTCGCTGTCGCTGCTGACCCCGTTCGCCGTCGCGCTGGCCGCCGAGTCGATCGACGCCTCGGCGGTGATCGCCGTCCTGATCACCGGGATTTCGCTGGGCAACCGCATGCCGTGGCTGATGTCGGCCGCGTCCCGGCTGCAGATGGAGTTCTTCTGGCGGATCGCCAACTTCCTGCTCCAGGGCCTGGTGTTCGTCCTGGTCGGACTCCAGCTGCGGGACATCGTCGGCGAGCTGCGCACCCCGACCGGCACCGTGGTCGTGGTCACCGCGGCGGTCCTGGGCACGCTGATCATCGCCCGGTTCGTCTGGGTGTACCCGGCGACCTACCTGCCCCGGCTCCTGCCGAGGCTCCGCCGGCGCGACCCCAGCCCGCCTCCCTCGGTGCCGGCCATCATCGGGTGGGCCGGCATGCGCGGCGTGGTCACCCTCGCCGCGGCACTGGCGCTGCCACCCGACCTGAACGGCCGGGCGTACCCGCGCGACCTGTTCGTCTGGATCGCCTTCGCGGTGATCATCGTGACCCTGGTGCTGCACGGCCTGACCCTGCCGAAGGTCGCCCGCTGGCTGCGGCTGCCCAAGGACGACCCGACCGCGGACGCGCTGGCCGAGGCGGCGGTGCAGCAGCGGGCCAGCCGGGCCGCCCGGGAGCGGCTCGAGGCGCACGCGGAGGGCGCCCCGGCCGATGTCGTCGAGCAGCTCCGGGCGTTGACCGAGCGCCGGAGCAACAGTGCCTGGGAACGGCTGGGGGGTACCGCGCGGGAGACCCCCTCCCAGGCGTACGTGCGGCTGCGCCGGGTAATGCTCGACGCCGAGCGCCAGGTCTTCCGGGCCGCGCGCGATGGCGGCCAAATAGCTGAAGAGGTGCTGCGCCGTGCGCAGCGCGACATGGACCTGGAAGAGTCGATGTTGAGCCGGACCGACCGACGGATGAGTGAGGACGGATGAGCTGCGTTCACCTGGACGCGCACCGGGACCCGGCCACGGACCCGGAGCCGCAGACCACCGAGGGCTGCCAGGACTGCCTCGCGATGGGCGAGCAGAACTGGGTGCACCTGCGGCTGTGCCTGGACTGCGGGCACGTGGGCTGCTGTGACTCGTCGCCGCACAAGCACGCGACCGTGCATCACCGCGAGACCACCAAGGCCGGCGAGCCGCACCCGGTGATACGGTCCTTCGAGCCCGGCGAGACCTGGCGGTGGTGCTACGTGGACGAGCTCGTCGGCTGACGCCTGCCGCGCGCGAGGGGGAGGGATGCGGGGCCTGCTCGTCGCGTTCGTCGCGATCTGGGCGGTCGCCGCCGCCGGCTGGCTCGTCGGACGGTACGGGCTGCTCGGCCCGTACGCCGACACGGTGCTCGCCCGTCTGGTCTTCTTCGTGGCCACGCCGGCACTGCTGTTCGTCACGCTCGCCACCTCGCGGCCGCACGACGTGCTCACCCCGGCGCTGGCCGCGTTCGTGCTCAGCGCGCTGGTCGTCCAGGTCGCCGCGCTGGCGCTGGCCCGGTACTGGTGGCGCTGGCCGGTCGGCGAGGCCGTGGTGGCCGGCCTGTGTGCCTCGTACGTCAACGCGGCGAACCTGGGCATCCCGGTCGCCGCATACGCCTTGGGCGACGTCTCCTTCGCCGCGCCCGTCCTGCTGTTCCAGGTGGTGGTCGCCGCCCCGCTGGCGCTGGCGATCCTCGAGCTCACCGGCGACGGCCGGCCCCGGGTCGCGATGCTGCCGGTGCGCAACCCCATCATGCTGGCCTCGGCCGCCGGCCTGGTGCTGGCGGCGGGCGGGTGGCGACCACCGGAGGAGGTGCTGCGCCCGTTCGAGCTGGTCGGCTCGGCGGCCGTGCCGACCGCCCTGCTCGCCCTGGGCCTGTCGCTTGCCGCGGGTGCCGGCCCGGCCGGCCGGCCGGAGGTGCCGCGGTCCCGGGTGCTCACCCTGGTCGGGCTCAAGGTGCTCGCGCAGCCCGCGGTCGCCTACCTGGCCGGCCGGTACCTGCTCGGCCTGGACGGCCGGCCGATGCTCGCCGCGGTGGTCACCGCCGGTCTGCCCACCGCGCAGAACGTCTTCGTGTTCGCCGCGCGCTACCGGCGCGCCGCGAGCCTCGCCCGCGACTCGGTCGTCGTCACCACGCTGCTCTGCGCGGTCACCCTGGTCGGCTTCGCGTCCTGGCTCGGCTGATCGCCTCCCGGCCCGGTCTGGCCGAGCGTGCGCAGCCTTCGTCCACTATGGACCTGATGGTTCCACGACGATGACCTCCAGGCGGCGCGGGCCGTGTACGCCCTCTACCCGGTCCAGCTCGATGTCGCTGGTGGCCGAGGGCCCTGAGACGAAGGTGAGCGGGCGGGTCGGATCGGCCAGCCGGGCCAGCGCGTCCGGCACCCCGGCCGCGATCTGTCCGGCATGGACCACGCAGACGTGGTGGTCGGGGACGAGGGTGAGCACCCGGCGGCCCTGGTCCGGTCCGGCGTCCAGCACCAGCGTGCCGGTCTCCGCGATGGCCACCGCGCACCCGGTCAGCGCGGTCACCCCCGGCGCGTCGAGGTCGGCCACGGACAGCGGTCGCGGGTCGCCGTCGCGCACGACCTCTCCGTGGTACGCCGTGAGCCATTCGCCGGGCAGCCCGGGCGGGACGGCGAGCACCCGGGTGTCGGCGAGCGCCTCGGCGACGGCGGCGGCGAGGTCATTTGGGCCGCACCGGCGAACCGCCGCGCGGTAGTCGACCAGCCGGTCCACGAACAGGTCCACGTCGGGCACGCCGCCGGTGCGGTACTCGCGGGGCACCTCGACGCGGATCGGCGACGGACCCAGAGCTGCGCGGATCCGGTCCAGAATCACCTCACGAGCGCCCATGTTCCTTCTCCCACCATTCCCGGAAGGTTGGCCCGGCCGGCAGCGGCGCGTCCCGGCTCGCCGTCCAGGCGGACAGCGGCCACGGCAGCCGGCGTACCGTCTCGCGCTGATCGCCCTCGCTCGGAACCGATCCGCGGCGCTTGGCGGCCCGCCGGGCCACCAGCCGGAGCGGAGCGGCGCCGCGCCGGGCGGCCCGCAGCGCCGCCGCGTACCGCCGCCGGTCGGACATCAGCCATGACATGGCGCGCATGCCGGCTCGCTCGGCCCGGGGGTGCGGGCCGGTCTGTCGCAAGTGGACCAACACCTCGGGTATGTTGATCCGCACCGGGCAGGCGTCGTAGCACGCGCCGCAGAGCGTGGACGCGTAGGGCAGGGTCCGGTTGAAGCCCTCGCCGGTCAGCTGGGGGGACAGGATCGCCCCGATCGGCCCCGGATAGACCGAGCCGTAGGCGTGGCCGCCCACCCGTTCGTAGACCGGACACACGTTCAGGCAGGCCGAGCAGCGGATACAGTGCAGCGCCTGGCGGCCGACCGGGTCGGCCAGGGTGGTGGTGCGGCCGTTGTCCACCAGTACGATGTGGACATTTTCCGGCCCGTCGCCCGGCGTCACCCCGGTCCAGATCGAGGTGTACGGGTTCATCCGCTCGCCGGTCGACGAACGCGGCAGCAGCTGGAGGAAGACCTCCAGGTCGCGGAAGGTGGGCACCACCTTCTCGATGCCCACCACCGAGATGAGCGTCTGCGGCAGGGTCAGGCACATCCGGCCGTTGCCTTCGGACTCGACCACGACCAGGCTGCCCGTCTCGGCGACCGCGAAGTTGGCGCCGGAGATGCCGACCGTGGCGGAGAGGAACTTCGCGCGCAGGTGCCGGCGGGCCGCCTCGGCCAGTGCCGGCGGGTCGTCGGTCAGGTCGGCGGGCGCGCCGGCCATCCGGGTGCGGAACAGGTCCCGGATCTGCGTGCGGTTGTAATGGATCGCGGGCACCAGGATGTGTGAAGGGGTGTCCTCGGCGAGCTGGACGATCAGCTCGGCCAGGTCGGTCTCGGTGGCGGCGATGCCGGCCGCTTCCAGCGCTTCGTTGAGGCCGATCTCCTGGGTGGCCATCGACTTGACCTTGACCACCTCGGTCGCGCCCGCCGCGCGGACCAGGTCGGCCACCACCGCGCACGCCTCGGCGGCGTCGCGGGCCCAGTGCACGGTGGCGCCGGCCCCGGTGGCCGCGGCCTCGAACTGGGTCAGCAGGTCGGGCAGGCGGGACATCGCGTCCGCCTTGAGCGCGCTGCCCGCCTCGCGCAGCCGCTGCCAGTCGGGCAGCTCCGCCACGACCCGCAGCCGCTTGTCCCGGATGGTGTGCGTGGCCCGGTGCAGGTTGGCCCGCAGCTGCCGGTCGGCCAGCTTGTCGTGGGCGGCGGCCGGGAACGGCCGGGGAGCCGCGATGGGGTTACTCATGCGCCAGGATCTCCGCGTAGTGGATGGCCTTGGTAGCACTGTCTGCTCGGGACAGTCCGCCGGCGATGTGCATCAGGCAGGAGTTGTCCGCGGCGGTGACGTACTCGGCGCCGGTCCGCCGGACAGCGGCGCACTTGTCGGCGAGGACCGCCGCCGAGACGTCGGCGTTCTTCAGCGCGAAGGTGCCGCCGAAGCCGCAGCACTCTTCGGCGCCGGGCAGCTCGACCAGCTCGAGGTCGCGGACCGCGCGCAGCAGGCGCAGCGGCCGGTCGCCCAGCCGCAGCATGCGCAGGCCGTGGCAGGTCGGGTGGTAGGTGACCCGGTGCGGGAAGCGGGCGCCGAGGTCGGTCACCCCGAGCACGTCCACCAGCAGTTCCGACAGCTCGTAGACCGGGGGGACCGCGCCGCCGATGAGCCGGGGGTACGACTCCCGCACCATCGCCACGCAGGAGCCCGACGGGGCGACCACCGCGTCGTACCGCTGGAACGTCCGGACGAACCGTTCGGCCAGCCCGATCGCCTCGTCGCGGTACCCGCTGTTGGCGTGCATCTGCCCGCAGCAGGTCTGCTCGGCCGGAAAGTCGACCTGGTGGCCCAGCCGCTCCAGGATGCGTACCACGGCCTGCCCGGTCTGCGCGAAGAGCAGGTCGTTGACGCAGGTGATGAAGAGGGCTATCCGCACGGCTACCTTCCGTCGAAGTGGGCGATGTGGCGCTCCCGGGCCGCGGTCAGGTGGGCGCGCATCGCGGCCGCCGCGGCGTCCGGGTCGCCCGCGGCGATCGCGTCCACGATCCGGTGGTGCTCCACGGCGCTGATGCCGTAGTGGGCGACCGGGAAGTCCAGCCGGTGCAGGTGGAGGTGGGCGTGCAGGCGCACCACCGACTCGTACAGCATGCGGTTGCCCGAGCGCTCCGCGAGCAGGTTGTGGAAGCGCGCGTCCTGGGCGGTGAACGCGGCGAAGCTGGCGTACCCGGGCGAAGTGCGACGGGTGGGGGGATGCGCGGCGGCGTCCGGCGGCGGATCGGGCAGGTCCGCCTCCCGCCGCAACGACGCGGTGTCGGCGGCGCTCAACCCTGCGCCGGCGGCCCGCCGCGCGGCCGCCGGCTCCAGCAGCATCCGCATCTCGAACAGGTCCTCGAACTCCGCCCGGGTCAGCAACGGCGTGGTGGTGTAGCCGGCCAGCGGCCGCTTGCGGACCAGGCCCTCGGACTCCAGGCGGGCCAGTGCCTCGCGCACGGGGGTGGGGGAGACGCCGAGCTGCCGGGCGAGCGCGTCGATGGTCACCCGACCGCCGGGGGCCAGCACGTGATCCATGATCAGCGCTTTGACCGACTCGTAGACGCCGTCCGCGAGGGTTACCCGCACGGCGCGAATCCTATAGGATTTTCTCGCGATCATGACGATGGGGAGGGCTCATGAGGTTCATGCGGGTCGGCCCGGCCGGTGCGGAGCGGCCGGTGCTCGCCGGCGCGGACGGGCGGCACTACGACCTGTCCGGCATCACCGCGGACATCGACGGCGCGTTCCTGTCGCCAGGGGCGGACGGGGCCTCGGGCGTGGACCGGGCGCGGGCCGCGCTCGCCGCCGGCGAGCTGCCCGAGATCGACATCGCCGGGCAGCGGGTCGGCGCCCCGATCGCCCGGCCCGGCGTGGTGCTGTGCATCGGGATGAACTACGCCGCGCACGCCGCCGAGACCGGCGCGCCACCGCCCGCCGAGCCGGTCATCTTCTACAAGGCCCCCAACACCGTCGTCGGCCCGTACGACGAGGTACGCATCCCGCGCGGCTCCCGCCGCACCGACTGGGAGGTGGAGCTGGCGGTGGTGATCGGCCGCACCGCCCGGTACCTGCAGTCGCCCGCGGACGCCCTCGACCACGTCGCCGGGTACGCGGTCTCCAACGATGTCTCCGAGCGGGAGTTCCAGGTCGACCGGTCGGGCGGGCAGTGGTCCAAGGGCAAGAGCTGCGAGACGTTCAACCCGCTGGGACCGTGGCTGGTCACCCCGGACGAGGTGCCCGACCCGCAGGACCTGCCGCTGCGGTCCTGGGTCAACGGCGAGCCGCGGCAAGACTCCTCTACAAAGGACATGATCTTCGGGGTGGCGCACCTGGTCTGGTACCTGTCCCAGTTCACCGTGCTGGAGCCGGGCGACGTGCTGAACACCGGAACGCCGCAGGGCGTGGCGCTGTCCGGCCGGTTCCCCTACCTGACCGCCGGCGATGTGATGGAGGTGGAGGTCGCCGGCTTGGGCCGGCAGCGCAACCCGCTGGTCCCGGCAGGCTGATCACGAGGTTGGCGGCGTAGGAAGTCCGCTTTGTCGCCAGCTTTCTCATTGCCGGCGACGGTAGGTCGGCACGCCGGCAGGCGAGGTGAGCAGGTCGGCCAGCGAGACCTGGTCGACCACCTCCCGGATGGCGGCGTGCACGGCGAGCCAGACCTCGCGCAGGGCGGCGGCCGCGCCCGGGTAGTCAGCGTATTCGGCGGGGCGGCCGCGGACCGAGGCGAGCGAGCCGCTGGTGGCCCGCAGCACGTCCCCGATCGTGATCTCAGCGGCAGGGCGGGTCAGCGAATACCCGCCGTCGTTGCCGCGGTGGCTGTGCAGCAGGCCGGCCCGGCGCAGGTCGAGCAGGATGCCGTGCAGGAAGGTGAGCGGGATCTGTTGGGCCCGGGCCAGGGTGGACGCCTTGACCAGCAGCGGGGCGTCCGCCGCGATGGCCAGCATGGCCCGCGCCGCGTAGTCACTGCGCGCCGAAATGTGCACGAGGTCCCCTCCCGGGCCGGCTACCGGCCGGCTTGGTCGAGCACTCCCCAACGGGCCCGGATCCTCCGGTCCGCGCTGCTGAAGGCCACGTCAACCAGCAGGCCGATCACCAGGATCACGATCATGGTCGCGATCATGCTGGACGCGTCGGCGAATTCCCGGGCGAACTGGAGCCGGACGCCCACCGAGGGCTTGCTTGCGATGATCACGAGCAGCTCGCCGGCCATCAGGCTGCGCCAGGCGAACGCCCAGCCCTGCTTGAGGCCGGCGACGATCCACGGCAGCGCAGCCGGCGCGATGACGTGCTGGTACAGCTTGATGCCGTGCGCGCCGATGTTGCGTCCTGCCCGCAGCAGGATCGGCGGGACGTAGTCGACGCCTGCGATGACGCCGTTGGCGATGGACGGGGCGGCGCCGAGCACGATGACGAAGCCGATGGCGCTCTCGGTGAGTCGGAAGAGCAGGATAGCCAGCGGGAACCAGGCGATCGAGGGCATGGTCTGCAGCGCGGTGATCATCGACCCGATGGCCGAGCGGAGGATCCGGCTGCGCGCCACCGCGAGCCCGACGGCCAAGCCGACCGCGGCGGCGAGGGCGAAACCGGCGACGCCGCGCTGCATCGTGGTGCCGATGGCCCGCCACAGGTCCAGCGTGGTCAGATCGTGGCCGAGCTGCTGGAAGACCGGCGCCGGGCCGGGCAGCAGGTAGTCCGGCCGCCATCCGGTCCAGACCACGATCTGCCAGAACGCCAGGAAGATGGCGACCGCCAACGCCTTCGGCCAGACGCCGGCCCAGATCCGGGCGGCCCGCGACGGGGGGCGGCGTTTCACCGCCGTCTCCAGGGCGTCCCGGCCGGAGGTCTCCTTCTTGTCGGTGAGGACCAGGTCAGCCGCCATGGCGGGCCACCTCCGTGCGGAGCCGGTCGGTGATCTCGGCGGCCAGGGTGGCCGCGGCGGCCGAGTCGATGCGGCGCGGCCGGGGCAGGTCCACCGGCTGCTCCCAGACCACCCGGCCGGGCCGGCTGGACAGCAGCACCACCCGGTCGGCCAGCCGCACCGCTTCGCGGACGTTGTGGGTGACGAAGACGATGGTGAGCTTGCGCTCGACCCAGATCCGCTCGAGCTCGTCGTGCAGCAGGTCGCGGGTCATTGCGTCGAGCGCGCCGAACGGCTCGTCCATCAGCAGCACCGGAGTGTCCAGGGCGAGGGTACGGGCCAGCGCCACCCGCTGCCGCATGCCGCCGGAGAGCTCGTGCGGCCGGCTGCGGCCGAACTCGCCCAGGTGCACGGTGTCCAGCAGCTCGGCGCTGCGGCGCTGGCGCTCGGGCCGGGGCACGCCGCGCAGCCGCAGCGGCAGTTCCACGTTGGCGGCCACCGTGAGCCAGGGGAACAGCGCCGGGTCCTGGAACATCAGGCCAGGCGCCTGGCTGCGCCCGGCGTCCCCGGACAGGCTGCGGCCGCCGACCAGGATGGTGCCGGCACTGGGCCGGTCCAGCCCGGCGACCAGCGACAGTAGCGTGCTCTTGCCGCAGCCGGACGCGCCGACCAGGCAGACGAACTCGCCCGGCTGCACGGCGAGCGAGATCCGGTCGAGGGCCAGCAGGGCCCGGGGCCCGTGCCCGTACACCTTGGACACGGAGTTCAGCGCCACGGCAGCGGTCACGGCTGCGGCACCTCCGCCTCGCCCCTGGCCTTCAGGAGCTCGTTGAGCAGTGACAGGTCGTACAGGCCGGTCAGGTCGGTCGGCTTCAGCAGGCCGATCTCCTCGGCGTGCCTGGCGCCGGTGATCAGCGACGAGGCGACCGGGTCGTTGGTGAACTCCAGGGACGCCCAGGCCTGCTGGATCAGCTTGACGTCCAGCGGCTTGCCGGTCAGCTTGGCGATTTGGTCGGAGACCGCCTGCTGCGACTCGGCCGGGTGGCTGTGCAGGTAGTCGTTCGCCGCGACCTGGCCCTCGAGGAACTTCTTCACCACGTCCCGGTGCTCGTTGAGGAACTTCGTGCTCACGATGACGTTGGTGAGGACGTATCTGCCGTCCGGCCACAGCGTCTTCTCGTCGACCAGCACCTTGCCGCCTGCGTTGACCAGCCGGGAGACCCACGGCTCCGGTACCCAGGCGCCGTCGATCGCGCCGTTCTGGAACGCGCTCAGCGTGTCCGCGTTCGCCTGCGGCTGGATCGAGACGTCGCCGCCGCCTTCCTTTGTGGCGGTGAGGCCGTTCTGCTTGAGCCAGTAGCGCAGCGCGACGTCCTGGGTGTTGCCCAGCTGCGGGGTGGCGAGCTTCTTGCCCTTCAGGTCCGCGGCAGACGTGATGCCCGGCTTGACCACCAGGGCGGCCCCGCCCGAGGCGGCGCCGGAGATGACCCGCAGCGCCGTGCCCCGCGACTGGGAGAAGCCGTTGATGGTGGGGTTGGGCCCGATGTAGCCGATGTCGATGGCCCCGGACAGCAGCGCCTCGATCTCGGCCGGGCCGGCGTTGAAACTCCTGGTCTCCAGCTTGACGCCGGCGCCCAGCTTCGCCGCGAAGATGTTCTTTCCCACACCGACGAGGGCCGGGGCATGGGTGAGGTTGGGGAAGTACCCGAGCCGGAGGGTGACCGCGCCGGTGGCGGTGCCGGCATCGCCGTCGTCGCCGCAGGCCGCGCTGGCGAGCAGGACGGTGGCGAGCATGCCGAGGGCGGTGAGCGCCCGTACCCGGGAAGGTCCCATCAGCGATCCCAATCTCGATTTCACCTACTTGACTGACTAGTCCTACCTATTTAATAGGAGATCCCGAGCCCGCCCTGGCGTCAACCGTCGGTTCAGATGTTGGGAAGCGGGTGGCTGGAACCGTGGGGCCGAGGGGAGAGCTGGACTGTTGGTTGCGACCCGGTAACGAATCGTGAGAAAAAATCAAGAAATCGGCCCTGATCGTGAAGTATCGGCCGAACGTACCTGGCGGTAATGCCTGGTCACCCGGAATATAGGGACTTGTGCCACGCCACCGTCGACCATCCAGGGTTCCCGGGTTCCTCCGCGCCATCGCCACGGCGACGGCTCTGGTGGTGGTCGCTGGCGGAGTGTGGACCGGGTACCGGCAACTGAGCAAGCCGAACTGCTCGGGCGACGTGCGGCTGAGGGTCGCCGCGGCGCCGGAGATCGCCCCCGCGGTCCGTGCCGCGGCGGACGAGTGGACCAGTGACGGCGCGACCGCCGAGGGCAAATGCGTGCAGGTCCAGGTGGACGCCGCCGCACCGGTGGAGGTGGCCGCGGCGATCGCCAGCCAGCAGGGCGCCACGCTGACCGGCGTGGGCCCGGCCAACGGGGCGACCCAGGTGCCCGACGTCTGGGTGCCGGACGCGTCGACCTGGCTGTTGCGGCTGCAGCAGGCCGGGCGCGGCCTGGTCCCGCAGAAGGCCACCTCGCTGGCGCGCAGCGCGGTCGTGATCGCCATGCCCGAGCCGATCGCCAAGCAGCTGGGCTGGCCGGACAAGAAGCTGACCTACAGCGACCTGTTGCAGGCGATGCAGAAGAACAGCCAGATGCATCCCGGCATCATCGAGCCGGCCCGCGACGCCTCCGGCCTGTCCGGCCTGCTCGCACTCTCCGCGGCCGCGAACGCGGCGGGGGCCACCGCCCGGGAGACCACTGTCGCGGTGCTGAAAGGGCTCGCCGTCGGCAACTCCACGGTCGCGCAGGACCTGCTGAACAAGTTCCCGACCTCCCCCGAACCGGCGGCGCTGGCCACCGCGAAGGTGAGCGCCGCGCCGCTGTCCGAGCAGGCCCTGATCAGCTACAACGACGGGCAGCCGCCGGTCCGCCTGGCCGCGCTCTACCTGAACCCTGCGCCCCCGGCGCTGGACTACCCGTACGTCCCGCTGCCCGGCCTGGACTCGGTGCGCGTCGCCGCTGCCGACAAGCTGCGCGAGGTGCTGACCGGCGCCTCGTTCCGGGAGCGGCTCTCGGCGCAGGGCCTGCGCGGCCCGGACGGCGTCGCCGGTGCCGGGTTCGACGCGCCGCGTGGCGCGCCGGTGGACGACACGCCCGGCCCCGGGCAGGGCGAACAGAGCGGCGGCGCCGCTGGCGGCGGCCTGGACGCCGCGGCCGTGGATCGCGCGCTGAGGACCTGGACCACAATCACCCAGCCGGCTCGGATGCTCGCCGTCCTTGACGTGTCCGGTTCGATGAAGGAGCGGGTGCCCACCGCCGGCAACAAGACCCGGTTGCAGGTCACCGTGGAGGCGGCGCTGGGCGGCCTGGCGCTGTTGGACGACTCCTGGGCGCTCGGGCTCTGGGAGTTCTCCACCAACCTGGTGGGCAACCAGGACTGGCGCGAGCTGCTGCCGATCGGGCCGCTGTCCGCGCAGCGCGGCCGCGCGCAGCAGGCGCTCACCCAGCTCAAGCCGCGGGCCGACACCGGGCTGTACGACACGATGCTGGCCGCGTACAAGCGGGTGCTGGAGGGCTACGACCCGGGCCGGGTCAACTCCATCGTGATGATGACCGACGGCGAGAACGACGACCCGGGCGGCGGGCTGTCGCTGGACCAGCTGCTGACCAAGCTGAAGAAGCTGGTCGACCCGAAGAAGCCGATCCGCGTGATCATGATCGGCATCGGCACCGGGGTGAGCGAGTCGGCGATGACGGCGATCACCAAGGTGGCCGGCAGCAACAGCGGCGTCTACCTGGCCCCGGACCCGGCGAAGATCGGGGAGATCTTCCTGCAGGCGATCGCCAGCCGCTGACCGGCGTCTTGTCCGTGCCGCCAGCCGGCGCGTACAAACGGGTATGGGTCCGCTCGCCACGGTGAAGCAAGAGCTGCTGGTGCGGTACCTCTACGCCTGGGCGCCGGCCGCCCTGCACCACGCCCGGCAGGTCACCTACCTCGACGGGTACCCGAGCCCGTCGTCGGTGGCTGCGGCCACCGGTGTCTTCAGCGAGCTCGCCGACGTACTCGCCGGGCACCAGCTGACCATGGTGCTGCCGGACGGGGTGCCGGCCGGGCCGCCGGGCGAGCTGCCGGACGGGCTGGCGGTCCGGGCCGCGGGCGACCTGCTCGCGGACCTGCGGGCGACCCGGGCGCTGCGTGGGCCGGTCTTGGCGTTCCTGGACGCAGGCGGCCGGGCACCGGCGCAGGACCTGCTCGCCGCGCTCGGCGGGGCCCGCGCGGCGGAGATCCTTCTCGTCCGCGACCCGAACGGCGACCCGGCCGGGCTGCGTGCGTCGCTGCTCGCCGCCGGCTTCCGCTTCGCCGTCGTGGTCGAACTGGTGGCCAACGCAGGCGGCGCGCAGCAGGTCTTCTTCGCCACCTCCGCGATGCGCAGCCTGGAGCGCTTCAAGGACGCGCTGTGGGCCGTCGACGAGTACGCCGGGGTCCGCTACCGCGACCCGCGCGACGGCCAGCATCCGCCGCTGGACATCTCGCTGGAACCGCACGTCGGCCCGCTGCGCCGGGCGCTGGTCGCCTATCTGGCCACGGATCGGGCGGCCCGGTCGCCGGACGCGCGCGGTGCCACCGTCGCGCAGCTGCGGGAGTACGCCCTGTCGGACACGCTCTACCGCCCGGCCGACGTGAACCGGGCACTGCAGCCGCTGCTCGCCGCGGGCCAGGTGATCCGTGAGCCGGAGCGTGGCCGGCTCACCCCGCAGACGGTGATCTCGCTGCCCGCCAGCCGCTGAACAGCCGCGAGCCGCTGAACAGCCGCGCTCTCAGCGCGACGCGCCCGTTGCCCATGCCCCGTTGAGCCACCGCGCCGGAGCGTCGTGGATCGCGCGGACCACCGAGCCGGCCGCGCCCACCACGGTGGCCCGCGAGCCGAGGGCGGCGGCGCGGACGGTGACCGGCGCCCAGCCGGCGGTGACCACCCGTTGGCGGATCTGTTCCGCGACCGGGTCGCACAGCCACGGGGCGAGCGCGGCGTAGCTGCCGCCCAGCACCACCGTGTCCAGGTCGAGCAGATTGACCACGCCGGCCGCGGCCACTCCGAGCGCGGTCCCCGCATCCTGCAACGCCCGCAGCGCACCGGGCTCGCCCGCGCCCGCTCTTTCCACAAGGGACTCGACGGTCGGTGCGCCGGCGGCGGCGAGGATCCGCTCCTGCCCGGCGTACTGCTCCAGGCAGCCACGCGCGCCGCAGCGGCACACCGGCCCGTCCGGGTGGATCGTCACGTGCCCGATCTCGCCACTGAAGCCTCGCCCGCCGCGGAACAGGCGGCCGTCGAGCACGATCCCCGCGCCGATGCCGATCTCGCCGGAGACGTAGATGAAGTCGGTGGTACGGCTGGCCTGCCGCTCGCCGAGCGCGGCCAGGTTGGCCTCGTTGTCCACCCGCACCGGCAGGCCGGCCAGCCGCGCCGGCACGGGCACGTCCCGCCAGCCCAGGTTGGGTGCCCGGTGAATGAGGCTGGGCTCCTCGGGCGCTTGCGCCCGCGGCCCCTCCCCGCGGTTGCTGACCAGGCCGGGGACGGCCAGCGCCGCGCCGACCACGTGCAGGCCGGCCGGGCGCACCGCCTCGACCGCCTCGGTCGCCAGCCGGGCGATCGCCGCCAGCACCTGCTCGGGCGGGCGGGGCCGCTGGTCGGCGTGGCGTACCACGTGGTGGCGGACCTCCCCGGACAGGTCGACCACACAGGCGGCCAGGTAGTCCACGTTGATCTCCAGGCCGAGGCCGGCCGGCCCGTCCCCGGCCAGCCGGAGCCCGTTGGCCGGCCGGCCGGCGCCCGTGCGCGGAGCCGGCGCCACCTCGCTCACCAGCCGCCCGCTGATCAGGTCCTCCACGAGCGCGGAGACGGTGGCCCTGGTCAGCCCGGTGGCCGCCGCCAAATCGGCCCGGGAGATCGGCCGCGGGCTGCTGGCCAGGTGCCGCAGCACCAGGCCGAGGTTGTGCTCCCGCACGCCGGTCTGCCGCAGTGCCTGCTGCTCCGGCTCGCGCGTGCGCCGGACGGGTCTGCCGTGCCGCATGCCTTGACAATGGCACAGCGACGTTAATAAGTTCAAGCAATGAACAATTCGGTGCCGACACCTACCAAGGCGGACCGCTTCTCCTTCGGCTTGTGGACGGTGGGCTGGCCGGCCCGCGACCCGTTCGGCGACGCCACCCGGCCGCCGCTGGACGCGGTGGAGGCCGTGCACCGCCTCGCCGAGCTGGGGGCGTACGGGATCACCTTCCACGACGACGATCTGGTGCCGTTCGGCTCGACCGAGCAGGCGCGCGAGGAACGGATCGCCCGGTTCCGCAAGGCGCTGGACGAGACCGGCCTGGTGGTGCCCATGGCCACCACCAACCTGTTCAACCACCCCGTGTTCAAGGACGGCGCGTTCACCGCCAACGACCGTGATGTGCGGCGGTACGCGCTGCGCAAGGTGATGCGCAACCTGGACCTCGCCGCCGAGCTGGGCGCCCGGACGTATGTCTTCTGGGGTGGCCGGGAGGGCTCCGAGTCCGACGCCGCCAAGGACGTGCGGGCCGCGCTCGACCGCTACCGGGAGGCCATCGACACCCTCGCGCAGTACGTCGTCGACCGCGGCTACCAGCTGCGCTTCGCGCTCGAGCCGAAGCCGAACGAGCCGCGCGGCGACATCCTGCTGCCGACCATCGGGCACGCGCTGGCGTTCATCAGCACCCTGCAGCACGCCGACATGGTCGGGCTCAACCCGGAGGTCGGGCACGAGCAGATGGCCGGGCTCAACTTCGTGCACGGCATCGCCCAGGCGTTGTGGCACGGCAAGCTGTTCCACATCGACCTCAACGGCCAGCGCAGCATCAAGTACGACCAGGACCTGGTCTTCGGCCACGGCGACCTGCTCAACGCGTTCTTCCTGGTCGACCTGCTGGAGTTCGGCGGGCCCGGCGGCGCGGCGGCCTACGACGGGCCGCGGCACTTCGACTACAAGCCGCTGCGCACCGAGGACATCACCGGCGTGTGGGCGTCGGCGGCCGCGAACATGAGCACCTACCTGCTGCTGAAGGAGCGGGCCGCGAAGTTCCGGGCCGACCCGGAGGTGCAGGAGGCGCTGCAGGCCAGCAAGGTGGGCGAGCTGTCGGTGCCCACGCTCTCCGACGGAGAGTCCTACGCGGAGCTGCTCGCCGACCGGTCCGCGTTCGAGGAGTTCGACGCGGACGCCGCGGGCGAGCGGGGCTACGGTTTCGTCCGCCTCAACCAGCTCGCCGTCGAGCACCTGCTCGGCGCACGCTGAACCGACCGGCAGGGGAGTGCCATGACACTGGTCGCCGGGGTCGACTCCTCGACCCAGTCGTGCAAGGTCGTGATCCGCGACGCGGAGACCGGCGCTCTGGTCCGGGAAGGCCGCGCGCCTCACCCGGACGGCACGGAGGTGCATCCGGACGCCTGGTGGAGCGCGCTCGACCAGGCGCTGGAGCAGGCCGGCGGGCTCGCCGACGTGGCCGCCGCGTCGGTCGCCGCCCAGCAGCACGGCATGGTCTGCCTCGACGCCGGCGGCCAGGTGGTCCGCCCGGCGCTGCTGTGGAACGACACCCGATCCGCCCAGGCGGCGCTTGACCTGATCGCGGAGCTGGGCGGGGAGGCCGCGTGGGCCGAGGCGATCGGCTCGGTGCCGGTCGCCTCGTTCACCGTCACCAAGCTGCGCTGGCTCGCCGAGCACGAGCCGGCCGCGGCGGACCGCACCGCGGCGGTCTGCCTGCCGCACGACTGGCTCACCTGGCGCCTCGGCGGTGCCGCCGATCTGTCCGCCCTGGTCACCGACCGGGGGGATGCCAGCGGCACCGGGTACTGGTCGCCGGCGACCAACCAGTACCGGATGGACCTGCTCAAGCGCGCGTTCGGGCGGGAGCCCCTCCTGCCGCGGGTACTCGGTCCGGCCGGCCGGGCCGGCTCGCTGCCCAACGGTGCCGCGCTCGGCCCCGGCACCGGCGACAACGCCGCCGCCGCGCTCGGGGTCGGCATCCGGCCAGGCGACGTGGTGGTGTCCATCGGCACCTCCGGCACCGTGTTCACGGTGGCGGACAAGCCGACCGCCGACGCGTCCGGCTACGTCGCCGGGTTCGCCGACGCCACCGGCCGCTACCTGCCCCTGGTGTGCACGCTCAACGCGGCCCGGGTGCTGGACGCCGCCGCGGCGATGCTGCGGGTGGACCACGCGGAGCTGTCCCGCCTCGCGCTCTCCGCCCCACCCGGCGCGGACGGCCTGGTCCTGGTGCCCTATTTGGAGGGCGAGCGCACCCCGAACCGGCCGCTGGCCACCGGCGCCGTGCACGGCCTCACGCTGCGCACCGCCACCCCGGCCCACCTGGCCCGGGCCGCGGTCGAGGGCATGCTCTGCGCCCTCGCCGACGGCCTGGACGCGTTGACCGCGCAAGGGGTCACCGTCACCCGGGTCGCCCTGGTCGGCGGCGGAGCCCGCTCCGAGGCGGTACGCCGGATCGCGCCGGCTGTCTTCGGCTGCCCGGTCCTCGTCCCGCCGCCAGGGGAGTACGTGGCCGACGGCGCCGCCCGGCAGGCCGCCTGGGTCGCCCTCGGCGGCGACGAGCCTCCGGAGTGGACACTCGGGCCGGAGGAGACGTACGAAGCCGATCCGGTGCCGGCAATCCGCGAGCGGTACGCGGCCGCCCGTGATCATGTTGTTTCGAGGCGCTGACCAACCTCACGGTGTGCTCTGGCACGCTGACCCGGGCCGGATGGCCCGGGTCAGCGGGTGATGGTGAAGCCGGCCAGTCCTTCCGGCTCCTCCTCGTGCACCTCGACGCTGTCCACCCGCGCCATGGCCGGCCCGCGGTGGGCCCAGGCGACCATCTCGCGGACCTGGTCCGGGTCGCCCTCGAAGACCGCCTCCACCGCGCCGTCCGGCCGGTTGCGCACCCACCCGGCGACTCGCCGCTCGGTCGCCACCTGGCGGCAGGTGTGGCGGAAATAGACCCCCTGAACCTGGCCGAAGACCACAACTCGGACTCTCGCCACGAAGGTTGAGCCACCACCCTCCATCGGTGCACGTATCAGGCATGCAGGACCGTGGCACTGCAGATCAGGAACGTACCCGAGGAAAGGCCGGCCCTCGCCGCTTTCCGAACCTCACCGGGTGAGCGTGGCCACCCAGACGGTCACGTCGGTGGGGACCTTGCCCCCGTCGTCCAGGTCGGCGCTGGCGTGCAGCACCTTCACCTCGCTGGACAGCAGTTCGGAGAGCGAGACCGGCTCCGGGCCGAAGTTGGTCACGACCGTGGTGTCGCCGTTGCGGAAGGCCAGCACCTGATCCGGGACGTCTGTCTCCACCCAGGACAGCGTGCCGCTGCCCAGTTCCAGCTCCCGCCGCAGGCGTAGCGCCGTGCGGTACATCTCGTAGGTCGATCCCGGCACCCCGCGCTGGCGGTCCAACGCGTACCGTGCCCAGGTCGGCGGCTGCGGCAGCCAGCTGCGGTCCGACGGACCGAACCCGTACGACGGCGCGTCCGCCTGCCACGGGATCGGCACCCGGCAGCCGTCGCGGCCGGGCGCGGTGTAGTTGGAGCGCCGCCAGCCCGGGTCCTGCCGGGCCTCGTCGGGCAGCGTGGTGTGCTCCGGCAGGCCCAGCTCCTCGCCCTGGTAGAGGTAGGCCGAGCCGGGCAGGGCGAGCATCAGCAGCGTCGCGGCGCGGGCACGGCGCAGGCCCAGCTCCTCGTCCGGCTGGGGGTCGCGGGGGCCGATGCCCTTGTGCAGGACCAGCTCCATGTCCATGCCGAGCCGGGAGGCGTGGCGTACCACGTCGTGGTTGGACAGCACCCAGGTGGTCGGCGCGCCGACCGCGTCGGTGGCCGCGAGAGACCTGGTGATCACGTTGCGCTGGCTCGGCGCGTCCCAGGCCGCCTGCAGGTACTCGAAGTTGAACGCCTGGTGCATCTCGTCCGGCCGCACGTACTGGGCGAGCCGTTCAGCCGGCTGCACCCACGCCTCGGCCACCAGGATCCGGTCCGGGCCGTACTCGCTGAGCACCCGGCGCCAGGACCGGTAGATCTCGTGCACGCCATCCTGGTCCCACATCGGCGGGCGGACGGACGTCAGGTCGGTGCCGGTCAGCGGGGTCGGCGGGTGGTGCCAGTCGGGCAGCTGAGCCTGCTTCACCAGCCCGTGCGCCACGTCCACCCGGAACCCGTCCGCCCCGCGGTCCAGCCAGAACCGCAGGATGTCCTCGAACTCCGCGCGTACCGACGGGTTGTCCCAGTTGAGGTCGGGCTGCCCGGCGTCGAACAGGTGCAGGTACCACTGTCCATCCGGGACCTGCGTCCAGGCGGGACCGCCGAAGACGCTCTGCCAGTTGTTCGGCGGCAGTTCGCCGTGCGAGCCGCGGCCGTCGCGGAAGATGTACCGGTCGCGCTCGGCGCTGCCCGGACCGGCCCCGAGCGCCGCGGTGAACCACGGGTGTGCGTCGGAGGTGTGGTTGGGCACCAGGTCCAGGATCACCCGCAGGCCCCGCGCCTTGGCCGCGGCGATGAGCTCGTCGGCGTCGGCCAGGGTGCCGAAGAGCGGGTCGACGTCGCGGTAGTCGGCCACGTCGTAGCCGGCATCGGCCTGCGGGGACGGGTAGAACGGCGAGAGCCAGAGCGCGTCCACGCCAAGCTCCACCAGGTGATCCAGGCGGGCGGTGATGCCCGGAAGGTCACCGTAGCCGTCGCCGTCGCTGTCCGCGAACGAGCGCGGATACACCTGGTAGATGACCGCATCGCACCACCACATGACAGAAGAGCCTACCGTCGGGGCGGTCCGGTCGATCCGCGCACCACGAGCCGCGTGGGCAGCACGGTCGGAGCCGCCGGGGCCTCGGTCACCCCGTACAGCCGCTCCAGCAGCATGGTCGCGGCGAGCTGGCCCTGCTCGGCGGCGGGCTGGGCGACCGTGCTCAGCCCGACCGCGGCGGCCATGTCGTGGTCGTCGATGCCGATCACACTGACGTCCTCGGGCACCCGCAGGCCGGCCTCGCGCAGCACGGCCATCGCGCCCATGGCCATCTCGTCGCACGCGGCGAAGATGGCGGTGGGCGGCTCGCCGCGGCGAAGCAGCTCGGTGGTGGCCCGGATCGCGCCGCCGAGGCTGAACTCGGCCTTGATGTCCAGCGCCGGGTCCGGCTCGATGCCGGCCGCCCGCAGGGCCTCAAGGTACCCGCGGCGGCGGTTCAGGTGGACGTTCCCGGCCAGCTGGTCAGCGCCTTCGCCACCGATGTGCGCGATCCGCCGATGGCCGAGGGTGAGCAGGTGCTCCATAGCGGTGCGTGCGGCCGCCACGTCGTCGATGCAGACCGTCGGCCACTGCCGGACGCACTCGCTGACCGCCACCACCGGGATCGCCAGCCGTTCCACGGTGGCGATGTCCGGCGCGTCCAGCGGCGTGCAGACCAGCATCAGCGCGTCCGCGCGGTGGGTCAGCGTGGGCCCGGAGAACAGCTTGCGGCGCGACTCCGGGCGCCCGCCGAGGTTGTACAGCACCATGTCGTAGCCGGCCTGGTGCAGCGTCTCCTCGGCGGCCTCCACCACCGTGGCGAAGAACCACCGGGTGATCCTCGCCACCACCACCGCCACCGACCGGGTCTTGCCGCCGGCCAGCCGGGAGGCGTTGGGGGAGGCGACGTAGCCGAGCTGCTTCGCCGCCTCCAGCACGCGCATCCGGGTCAGCTCCGAAACCACCGGCAACCCGCGCAGCGCCCGGGAGACCGTGGCCGTGGAGACCCCGGCCAGCCGCGCGACATCGTCGATCCGTGCCATCAGCCCTTGACGCTGCCGGCCAGCAACCCTCGGACGAAGTAGCGCTGCAGCGCGAAGAAGACGATCAACGGGATGACGATGGAGACGAACGCGCCCGCGGTGAGCAGGTGCCAGCGACTGCCGAAGGAGCCGGACAGCTGCAGCAGCCGCGCGGTCAGCGGCGCCACCTCGGCGGTGCCGCCGGCGAAGGTCAGGCCGACCAGCAGGTCGTTCCACACCCAGAGGAACTGGAAGATGGCGAACGAGGCGAGGGCCGGCGCGGCCAGCGGCACCACGATGGTCCGGAACACCTTGAAGTGGTCGGCTCCGTCCACAGTGGCTGCCTCCATCACCTCACGCGGCAGCTGCGAGATGAAGTTGTGCAGCAGGAAGACCGCCAGCGGCATCGCGAACATCGTGTGCGACAGCCAAACCGGCCAGTACGTACCGGTCAGGTGCAGGCTCTCCGGGAACAGCCGGACGCCGCCGATCTTGCCGCTGGAGTACAGCTGGAGCAGCGGGATCAGCGCCAGTTGCAGCGGGATCACCTGCAGGGCGAAGATCAGGAAGAAGATCACGTCGCTGCCCCGGAACCGGACCCAGGCCAGGGCGTACGCGGCCATCGAGGCGACCACCAACGGGAAGATGGTGCCCGGAATGGTGATCGCCAGCGAGTTGATGACGTACGGCATCAGGCCGGTGGTGCCGCCGCCGAACGCCGCCTCGAACAGCACCGTGTGGTAGTTGGAGAGGGTCAGTTGGGGGTCGGTGAACACCGTCCACCAGCCGGTGGTGGCGACCTTCTGCTCCGGCCGGAACGAGGTGACCAGCAGCCCGAAGGTGGGCAGCGTCCACAGTACGGTCAGCACGAGGATCAGGAAGCTCGCCAGCGGGCTGCTGAACGACCGCCGGATCGCCTTGACCGCCGGCTCCTGCCTCTTCTTGACCGGTGCCTTCGCGGTCTCTACGGCGCCAACGCTCATCGGACCGCACGCTCCCTTCGCAGCTGCACGATGTTGTAGCCGACCAGCGGCAGGACCGCGACGAACAGGATCACCGCGAGCGCGCTGCCGCGCCCGTTGTTGAACTCCACAAAGGACTGTGAGTACATCTTGTTCGCCAGCACGTCGGTCTTGAAGTTGCCGTTGGTCATGGTGCGGACGATGTCGAAGATCTTCAGCGTCATGATCATGATGGTGGTCAGCACCACCACCAGCGTGCTGCGGATCATCGGGATGGTGACCCGGAACAGCAGCTTGCTGCCGCGGGCCCCGTCCACCCGCGCGGCCTCGACGATGTCCTCGGGTATCCCTCTGATCGCCGCGGCGAGCACCACCATGGCGAAGCCCGTCTGCGTCCACACCAGGATCACCATGAGCAGGAACGTGTTCAGCGGGATGCTCAGCAGCCAGTTGGGCGGGTGCGACCAGCCCAGCGCCATCGCCACCTGGCTGAGCAGACCGATCTGCGGCTGCGACGGATCACGCGCCTCGTAGACGAACTTCCAGATGATGCTGGCCCCGACGAACGAGATCGCCATGGGCATGAAGATCAGCGACTTGTAGATCGCCTGCCCCTTCAGCCGGTCGACCATCAGCGCCACGGCCAGGCCGAGCACGGTGGTGACGATCGGCGCGATCACGATCCACAGCAGCGTGTTGATGAGCACTCGCTGGATGTCGCTGTTCGTGAACGCCCAGGTGTAGTTGTCGAAGCCGACACCCTTGGTGCTGTCGGAGTTCTTGGTGCTCAGGTAGATGGTGCGGATCGCCGGGACGATCAGACCGACCAGGATGAGCAGGAGGGCCGGCCCGAGGAACACGGCGATGGTCAGCGGCCGGCTGAACCGCCCGACGGCCCGGCCGGCCGCGAAGAAGATCAGGGCGAGGACGCCGAGGAAGATCACCAGGGCCTGGAGCACGTCCCAGAACTTTGTCCCGAAGTCGGACAGTGTGCCGTCGGCAAGCAAGACGGTGGAACCGGACATCAATGCCTTCCCTTAGGTTCCCGGTTGCCCGTCGCGGCCCGGAACGTGTTCCGGGCCGCGACGGATCAGCGTCATTCGGGGAGTGCGGGTCAGTTCGGCCAGGCCGCGTCGATGGCCTTGCCCACCTCGGCCGGCGACTTGCCCTCACCGAACATGGCGGTCATCTCCTTCCATTCGGCGCCCGCGCCGACCGCGGCCGGCATCATGTCGGAGGCGTCGAACCGGATGGTGGCCTCGGGATCGGTCAGGTACTTCGCCGACAGCTTGTCCACCTCGGTCGAGTAGGCGGTGGCGTCAGCGCCGCTGTTCGCCGACGTCCAGCCCGGGGCGACCTTGATCCGGCTGGTGGCCCATTCCGGAGTGGACAGGTAGTTCTGCACCATCTGCACCTCGGGCCGGTCGGAGAAGGCGACCACGAACTCGCCGGCGGCGAGCACCGGGGTCTTCACCGACGGGTCGACCGCGGGCAGCTTGAACGCGAACACGTCGCCGTCCGGCCCGATCTTGGTGCCCTGCGGCCACTGCGCGCCGTAGAACGAGGCCTGCTGCAGCATCCAGCACTTGCCCTCGAGGATCGGCTTGCCGGCGTCCTGGAAGGTCGTGGTGGCGATCGTCTTCACGTCACCGAAGCCGCCGTTGACGTACTTCGGGTTGCCGTACCAGTTCTTCAGGATGTTCAGCGCGTCCTGGATCTGCGGGTCGCTGAACTTGATCTCGTGGCTGACCCACTTGTCGTAGACGTCCCCGCCGTACTTGCCGAGCACGATCTCCTCGAGCCAGTCGGTGGCCGGCCAGCCGGTCGCCGTGCCCGAGCCGATGCCGCCGCACCACGGCTTCTGGCCCTTCGCCGCGATCTGGTCGGACAGCTGCATCATCTCGTCCCAGGTGGTCGGCACCTTGTAGCCGGCCTGGGCGAAGGCCTTGGGCGAGTACCAGACCAGGGACTTGAAGTTGGACTGCATCGGGGCGCCGTAGAACTTGCCGTCCACTGTGGCGTAGTTCTTCCAGGCCTCGTTCCAGTACTTCTCCACGTTCTCCTTGGTCTTCGCGGGCGCCTCTACCGCCTTGCCGGTCTTGACCATCCGCTGGAGCAGGCCGGGCTGCGGGATGAGCGCGATGTCCGGCGGGTTTCCGCCCTGCACCCGGACCGGAAGCTGCGCCTCGAAGTCGTTGGCGCCGTCGTACTTGATCGTGATGCCGGTGCACTCACTGAACTCGGCCCACGACTTCTGCAGCGAGGTCGCCTCGGGGTCCAGGATCGAGGTGTACAGGGTGACGGTGCCCTTGTGCCCCGCGTACTCCTGGTACTTGGCGCAGTTGCCGGTCAGCGTGGGCGCTGCCGAACCACTACTGTCGTCGTCGCCACCGCCACAGGCGGCGACCACCAACACCATCGCGGCGGCCGGCGCGAGCAGAGCCAGGCCGCGGCGGCGGGTTGACGGAAAATCTAAGCGCATTGCTGTCCTCCTTGGCAGGCACGCCATTCAAAGCTTCTGCCGAATGGGAGTAATGCAAGCGCTTGCAACTGAAGGTTGTCTAGGGCCGACACAACATCTCGCGGTAACGATTTGGAAACTCACCGGGACATCGCCCGGGCTTTGGGAGCGCTTCCACCCGTCCGGTAGCTAACCCGGCAAAAGCCGCTAATCCGACGCCGCGTCCAGGCGGCACCGATCCATCCAGGAGTCTGGATGGACCGGCGACTGCCGCGTTTTGTGGGGGTTCAGGGGTCGGTCAACTGAAGATGCTCACACCACCGGGACCGACCAGCAGGCCGACGATGATGAGCACGATGCCCCAGAGGAGCTGCCGGCGGAACAGCGCGAGAATGCCGGCCACGACGAGAACAACGGCCAAAATCCAGAGAATGAGGTCCATGGGTTTGTGTTACCCGGTGCCCGCCGTCGCAAAACCGGGTGACTGCGGCACATGGAGGTGGAACACGTTGTAGGCCTGTTTTATGACCGGGTGGGCCACATTGCGCACGCGGACCCCGCCGGGCGTGGTACCGCGTTCCGTGCCGTGGTGGGCATGGCCGTGGATGGCCAGCGCGGTGGGCGCCGAGTCGATCGCCTGGCCCAGCAGGTACGAGCCGAGAAACGGGTAGATCTCCAGCGGCTCGCCGGCCAGCGTGTCCGGCACCGGGGCGTAGTGGGTGAGCGCAACTCGCACATCGCAGTCCAGCTCCGCCAGCGACGCCGCCAGCCGGTCGGCGATGTCGCAGGTGGTACGGATGAACGCCTTCATTTCCGGCTCGCCGAACTCGCTGGCGCACCGGCCGGCGAAGCCGCCGCCGAAGCCCTTCGCACCGGCCACGCCGAGCCGCCCGCCCGGGGTGTCCAGCACCACGCTGTCGCCCTCCAGGACGGTGATCCCCACGTCGGTGAGGATCTGCACCACCTGGTGCACCTGGTCGCAGTGGTAGTCGTGGTTGCCGAGCACGGCCACCACCGGCACGCCCAGGTTGCCGAACTCGGTGGCCACGCACCGGGCCTCAGACACCGTGCCGTGCCGGGTGAGGTCTCCGCCGAGCAGCAGCACGTCGGCCTTGCCGGGCAGCTCGTCCAGGGCCGGGCGGTAGCGGCCCAGCACATCGTCGTCCATGTGCACGTCGGCGACCGCGGCGACGGAGATCATCGTGTGGGGGCGGTCCCGATGGGCCTCCTCGGCCGGGATCACGACAACTCCTCCGCTTCCCGCGGCGCCTGTGCCCGGGTCACCCCGATGTCGGCCCGGACCGGGACGTCCGGAAAGTTCTCCCGTACCAAGCGGACGATCTCGTCGCGGCGCTGCGGGCTGGCCACCTCGCCGGACAACTGGAGGAAGTGCTCCCGCCGGTGCACGGTGATGCCCTGCTCGGCAAGGCTGTTCTCCTCGGTCAGCAGCCGCTGTATCTCCGCCTCGACATATTCGTCGATCTCACTCACGCTGTCACCTCCCGTCGCGGGAGGCGACCGCGTTCGCGGACGCTCGGGAGTGCGCCGGGCCGGGCGTCACGCCGCCTCCCGCACTTTATCCACATCGGACTTACCCGTCTCGTCGAGCGGCACCACTCCGAGCCGGTCGAGCAGGACCAGGAACACTTCGGCGTACGGCGAGTGCCCGGTGTCCCGGCGCACCCTGGCCCAGTCGATCTGCTCGCGCAGCGAACGGGCCAGCGGCAGGCCGCGCGAGAAGTCGCAGTAGTGCTGGGAGAAGGTGAGCATCTTGTGCACCATCAGTTCGGTCGCGGAGAGCACGGGTAGGCGTACCGTGTCGACCGAGCGCACCTCGGCGTCGGCGAGCGTGGCATCGGTGACCGGACGGTCCACCGGACGGTGGATCAGATCCACCAGCCGGTCCTCGTCGTACACCTTGACCAGCCAGTCCTCCGGCGGGCGCTCAGCGGTGAAGCCGGCCTCGACCAGCGCGGTCAGCGCCTTCTCCACATCCTGCTGGCGCAGCATGAAATCCACGTCGTGGTCACTGGAGTGTCCACCGTGGGCATACGCGGCGAACCCACCGCCCAGGGCGAACGGCACGCCGACCTGTTTCAGCACGGCCGCCACGCGCTTCAGCGTGACGAGTAGCCCCTCGTCCACCCTGCCGCTGCTTCCCATGCCCGGTTGCGTACCCCCTGGGGCGGTTGCTCACACCTGTGTTTGCCCCAGCCGCCTGCGCACCCCACCCGGACCGTCCTGCGCACCCGGCGTGGTTCTGCGCGCTACCCGCAATCGGTGAGGTGGCCGCGCAGCTTCGCCAGGGCCCGGGCGAGCAGCCGGGAGACGTGCATCTGGGATACGCCGATCTGCTCGGCGATCTGCGTCTGGGTCATGTTGCCGTAGAACCGCAGGGTGAGGATGCGCTGCTCGCGCTCATCGAGGGCGGCCATCGCCGGGCCGAGTGCCACCCGCAGCTCGGCCAGCTCGTACTCGCCGTCCTCGGCGCCGATCAGGTCGCCGATCTCGGTGGACTGGTCGCCGTCGCTGGTGCGGGCGGAGAGCGAGACGGCGTTGTACGCGCGGGCGCCTTCGAGCCCTTCCAGGACCTGCTCCTCGCTCAGGCCGAGGTGCTCGGCGATGTCCGCCACGGTCGGCGAGCGGCCGAGATCCTGCAGCAGGTGGCTGGTCGCCTCGGAGATGTCCAGCCGCAGCTCCTGCAGGCGGCGCGGGACCCGGATATCCCACGTGCGGTCGCGGAAGTGTCTTTTGATCTCACCGATGATGGTGGGGATCGCGTACGCGGCGAACTCCGCGCCGCGGTCCGGGTCGAACTTGTCGACCGCCTTGATGAGGCCGACCGTGGCGGTCTGCACCAGGTCCTCGATCGGCTCGCCGCGCCCGCCGAACCGGTTGGCCAGATGCTGGGCGAGGGGCAGGAAAGCCTCGATCACCTGGTCGCGCAGCGCCCGGCGGGATGGATGGCGGGCAGGCAGCGCGGCCAGCGTCGCCAGCAGGTCGGCGGCGCTCTGGCTCACCGTCGCTGCCCGGACGTCCGGGACCTGCGCGGGACTCTCCGAAGGCCGATAGGTCTGGCGGCGCGGAACGGCAGTTGTGGTCATGGTGGGTTCCTCCCTGTCGGCCCCGGATCTTGCCGTGTCGACTCATCTGTATGGCTGATCACCCTAACCCAAAAGGACAACAAAAATCTAGCCAAACGGATGATATAAATTGTCGGAATTAGGAGGGAAAGCCGGTCTCCGGCCGTTCGGTTGGGCCGAACGTCGGTGGCTGTAACGCCGTCGGGGCGTAGGTTGACACCTAGCCGTACCGCGCGCGACACCGCGGTTGACGTGGTTGAAATCTGAAAGTAAGTTTCATGCGTGGCGAAACGGTCGAAGGTTTCTGCAACCAGTGAGCCCGGCGGGCTGATCGTTCACATCAGCGGGCTGCTGCCCTCGCTCTCGCCGGCCGAGCAGCGGGTAGCCCGGCTGGTGGTGGCCGATCCGGCGGACGCCGCGCGGCGGACCATCACCGACCTCGCCACGGCGGCCCAGACCTCCGAGGCGACGGTGATCAGGTTCTGCCGCTCGGTTGGTATGGAGGGTTACCCGCAGCTGCGCATCCGGCTCGCCGCGGAGGCCGCCCGCCGGGTGGAGCCGCCCGACGCCCGGGTCGTCGGCGGGGACATCCCGCCCGGCGCCGACTTCGCGCAGATCATCGCCACCATCGCGTTCAACGACGCGCGGGCGGTCGAGGAGACCGCCGAGCAGCTGGACCCGGCGGTCTGCGAGAAGGTGGTCGACGCACTCAACTCCGCCGGCCGCATCGACATCTACGGCGCCGGAGCCAGCGGCTTCGTCGCCACCGACTTCCAGCAGAAGCTGCACCGCATCGGGCGTACCGCCTTCTACTGGCCGGACGTGCACACCGCGCTGACCTCCGCCGCGCTGCTCGGCAAGGGCGACGTAGCCTTCGGCATCTCACACACCGGGACCACCTCGGACGTGGTGGAGGTGCTCGAACAGGCCCGCGCCCGCGGCGCCACCACGGTGGCGCTGACCAACTTCCCACGCTCGCCGGTCACCGAGGTCGCCGACTTCGTCCTCACCACCGCCGCCCGGGAGACCACCTACCGCTCCGGCGCCACGGCCAGCCGGCTGGCCCAGCTCACCGTCGTCGACTGCCTCTTCGTCGGGGTCGCCGCCCGCAACCGCGGGCAGGCCCGGCGCGCGCTGGAGGTCACCGCGGAGGCGGTCAAGGGCCACCGGGTCGGTCCGACCGGGCGCAGGCGGGCGACTTCGTGACCGAGCCGCCATCTGTGGTACGGGTCGGATCCCCGACCGAGGAGCGCAACCCCAACAGCGTGGACCTGGACCTCATGCCGACCCGGGAGGTCCTGCGGGTCATCAACGACGAGGACCAGACGGTGCCGGCCGCGGTCGCCGAGGTCCTGGACGCCGTCGCCGCGGCGGTCGAACTCGCGGTGTCGGCCCTGAGCGAGGGCAACCGGGTGCACTACTTCGGGGCCGGCACCTCCGGGCGGCTTGCCGTGCTCGACGCCGCGGAGCTGCCGCCGACCTACAACACCCCGGAGGACTGGTTCTGCCCGCACCTGGCGGGCGGGCCGGACGCGATGTGGCGCGCGGTCGAGGACGCCGAGGACGACGAGGCGGCCGGCGCCGAGGAGGCGGCTTCCTGCGTGCGCGCCGGCGACGTGGTGATCGGCCTGGCCGCGAGCGGACGTACGCCGTACGTGCTCGGCGCGCTGCGCAGCGCGCGCCGAATCGGTGCCCACACCGTCCTGGTCGCCGCGGATCCCGGCGCGGCGGCCGCCAGCGAGGTCGACGTCTTCATCGGGGTGGACACCGGGGCCGAGGTGGTCACCGGCTCGACCCGGATGAAGGCGGCGACGGCGCAGAAGCTGGTGCTCAACGCCTTCTCGACCGCGGTGATGGTGCGGCAGGGCCGGGTCTACTCCAACCTGATGGTCGGCCTGGTGGCGACGAATGCCAAGCTGCGCGGGCGGATGATCTCGATCCTGATGGAGGCGACCGGGCTGGCCGAGCAGGTCTGCCGGGCGGCGCTCGCCGAGGCTGGCGGCGACCTGAAGACCGCGCTCGTCTGCCTCATCGCCGGCGCTGGCGTGGCCGAGGCCCGCACCGCTCTGGACACCGCTGGCGGCCAGGTCCGCGCGGCGCTCGCCCTGCTCGGCCAGTAATCGGGTGACGCGACTCACGCATGTGATTCCCGGTCACGGGGTAGCGCACTAAGTGAACTTCGCGGGCACCCGCTACGTCATAGGGGGTGACCGGCATCGCAGGTGGGGACCGTTATTCCGGGCGAAGGGTGACGAACCGGAGCCGGGAAGCGGGGGGCCGTAACCCCGTGCCACGGAAACCGGCGGTGATGCTCTCAGCAACTACACAGACATTCATGCCACTCTCGGGGAACGGCGCGGAATCATCCCGGGATTAGAACTGTTGTGTAGGTGTCAGCACCGCGGGGGGACTGCGGAAATTACGCGGGGGAGGGCCCGAGCGTGGAGAACATGATGGTGATGAGGACCGACGAGGTCGCCGAGGAACGCGACCTGGTCGGCGTCTACCTGCACGAGATCTCCAAGACACCCCTCCTGGACGCTGCCCAGGAGGTCGAGCTGTCGAAGGCGATCGAGGCCGGGCTCTACGCTGAGCACCTGCTCGACGAGGGCGAGATCCCCGAGGGCGTGTCGACCGACGAGCTGGAGCGGCTGGTGGCCGAGGGCGAGCGGGCCAAGGACCTGTTCATCCGGGCCAACCTGCGGCTGGTGGTCTCGATCGCGCGCCGGTACGTCCGCTCCGGCATGCCGATGCTCGACCTGATCCAGGAAGGCAACACCGGCCTGGTACGGGCGGTGGAGAAGTTCGACTACGAGCGCGGCTACAAGTTCTCGACCTACGCCACCTGGTGGATCCGCCAGGCGATCAGCCGGGCCATCGCCCAGCAGGAGCGCACCGTCCGGCTGCCCGTGCACCTGGTCGAGGACGTCAACCGGATGCGTAACGTGGCCCGCCAGCTCACCCGCGAGCTGGGCACTGAGCCGGAGCCGGAGCAGATCGCCGATTCCCTCGGCGTGCCGGTGGACCGGGTCAACGAGCTGATCCGCTGGTCGCAGGACACCGTCTCGCTGGACACGCCGGTCGGTGACGACGGCGACACCAACCTGGGCGACCTGGTGGCCGACTCGGACGCACCCTCCCCGGAGGACGTCGTGCTCTCCGCTCTCGAGCGGCAGCGCATCGAGAATCTGCTCAGCCACCTGGACGACCGGTCCGCGGGCATCATGCGGGCACGGTACGGCCTGGAGGACGGGCGCGAGCACTCGCTGACCGAGGTGGCGTCGCGGTTCTCGCTGTCCCGGGAGCGGATTCGCCAGCTGGAGATCCAGGCGCTCGGCCGGCTGCGCGAGCTGGCCCGCGCCGAGGGCCTGCAGGCCGCATAGTCCTGACACGACCGAGGGCCGGTAGGCCGCACAGTCCTGAAAGGAGGGGCCGGCACTAGTGTGCCGGCCCCTCCTCTTCTCGGTCAGGTCGAGACGCCTCCCGGTCAGGTCCGGACGCGGCCGTAGCCGTACGGCGTCATGATGTCCACGCTGGCGAGCTTGACCGACTCCCCGAACGTCGGCGCCTCGATGATCTTCCCGCTGCCGACGTAGATGGCCACGTGTCCCAGGCCGTTGTAGAAGACCAGGTCGCCCGGCTTGAGCTGGGACCGGCTGATGTGGGCGACCACGTCCCACTGCATCGCGGCGTTGTGGGGCAGGCTCACCCCGGCCGCCCGCCAGGCGGCCATGGTCAGGCCCGAGCAGTCGTACCCGTCCGGGCCGTCGGCGGCCCACACGTACGGCTTGCCGATGGCGCCGTAGGCGTACTTGACCGCGATGCCGGCCTTGCCGGAGACCGCCGGGATGCTGCCGGTGTACCGGGTGCCGGTCGAGGTGGCCGAGCCGTACGCCTTGCGCCGCAGCTCGTACAGCTTGTCCAGGTCCGCCTGGATCTTCTTCTTGCTGGCCGCCAAGTCGGCCGCCTGCGCGGCCTGCCGGGCGATCAGCGCGTCCAGTTCGGACTTCTGCGCCTGGTACCGCTGCTTGACGGCGGCGAACTCGGCCAGCTGGCTCTGCCGGGCCTGGAACACCTGTTCCAGCATGCCGAGCCGGTCGGTGAGCGTGCCGCCGGGGCCCTGGCCGAGCAGCGCGCTCGCTGCGCCGAGGCCGCCGGTCTTGTACGCGTCGGCGGCGAGCTCGGCGATCTCCGCCTGGGCGGCTTCGTACTGGGCCTGCATCGGCGCGATCTTGGCGGCGAGCGCGGCCGCTCGCTGCCTGCCGGCCTTGAGCTGCTCGTTGACCTTGTTGTACTGCTCGACGATCCGTTCCAGCGTCGACGAGGACTTGGCGATCTGCTGCTGGATCTCGGCTGCCGTCGGCTCTGCTCGTGCGCTGGGCGCGGCGGCGAGGACGCCGACCGCCAGACCCACCGGAACCAGGGCGCGCAGCAGCCTCCGCGTGGGTGACACAGACGGTGAACCTCTTTCTTCCTGTTGGCCGCCTACCGGGTTAGCTGACGGGTTCGGGCTGGAAGATGGCCCTACCGCGCGCCGCGCGGATTCACCCCGGTGGTGCTCTGGGTCCCCGGTTCGCGCCCCGCTGTGGCCACTACCCACAGCGATGGTCGGTCGATTCGGCGGCGCTGGACCGGCGCCACCTTGGGGGAAGTGACGGAGTACCGGACCAGCCAAGCCACCGTAACGGCAGCCGTCGGCCAAGGGAAGAGGCTCGTGGCAACGGTCACCGATCGTCACCGAACAATCGGGGCGATGCCGGCCGTCCCGCCCGGCGACGCGATAGTAATCACAATTTGGGGCGAGCCGGGGCAGATGGCACCCTGCGCAGTCTCAGTCTGCCAGGTGGCAGAATGCCGCCCTTCCGTTTATGAGCTTGCGTTTCGCACAATGGCTAGCAGGAGCCATCGAAACCCTCAGACCCGCGGAGAACCTCCGCAGACAGCGCGGAGAACCTCCGCAGACAGCGATCGGCACCCGGCGGCCACCGGGTGCCGATTCAAAACCACCACACCAGCCCCCCTCAAGAGCTGAAGTGAGGCACGCGATGGATGCTACCCGTGACCGTGCGCACCCGGAAGGGCCCCCCGCCGGACGGCCCGGCCCGCCCCGGCCGGCGACCCTGCTGCGCCAGCCGGGCATTCGAGTCAGCGGCCGGTGGTTCATCGTCGGCAGCCGGCGCTACGACGTGACCGAGCTGTCCCACCTGCGCACCGTGCGCGGGCCCCGCGACCCGCTGACCGCCCGGGCGGTGGTCACCACGGCCGTCGTCCTCGCCGCGATCGCCGCGGTGATGGCGGCCTCCAGCGCGAGCCGGCCGATCAAGCTGTCCGCAGTGCCGGCGTTGGTCGCCGCGCTTCTGGTCCCGGTGGTCCTGGCCTGGGTCGGACGCCGGCTGCGCCCCCGGCCGTACGAGCTGTGGGCGGAGTACCGCGGCACCACCATCCAGCTGTTCTTCAGCGACAGCGAGCGGGAATACGGCCAGGTGTGCCGGGCCCTCGTCCGGGCCAGGGAGATGGCCCGCCTCGGTCCGGCCAGCGACCCGTGGCCCAACCTCGATCCCTGGGGTTAGCTGCCGCGGTAGGCACGCCGAGCGCTAGCGGCGCCCGGACCCCAGCTCGTCCGCGACCGCCGCCACCATGGCCAGCGACTCGTCCGGCTTCAACGCCGTCTCCTGCAGGCGCTCGAACGCCCGCCGGTACGGGCCGATGTCGTCCGGGCGGTCGAGCATGTGTCCGGTGAGCGCGCTTTCGATGTAGACCACGTCGGTGTCGCCCGGATCGGGGAACTGCAGGATCAGGAACGGGCCCTCGACCGTGTTGACGCCGGCCACGAAGGGCAGCACCTGGATCACCACGTTCGGCGAGGCGCCCACCTCGACCAGGTGCAGCAGCTGCTCGCGCATCACCTCGGTGCTGCCCGCGATGCGCCGCAGCACCGCCTCGTCCAGCACGATCTCCAGGCGGGGCGGGTTGGGCCGGCCCAGGACCTCCCGCTGGCGGGTCATCCTGATCTCGATCCGGGTATCGATCTGTTCGGAGGTCAGCTGGCCCGGGGCGATGTTGCTCAGCACGGCCCGTGCGTAGGCCCTGGTCTGCAGCAGGCCAGGCACGGCGATCGGCTGGAAGTACTTGTGTGCGCTGGCCTCCGCCTCCAGCCCGATCAGCTCGCCGAAGTGCGCCGGCACCTCGTTCCGATACGCCGTCCACCACGCCTTCTTGCGCGCCGCCCGGGCGAGCTCGACCAGATCGGCGACCTGCCGTCCGTCGCGTACGCCGTACAGCTGCAGCAGCGCGCGCACGTCGTTGGTGGAGACGCTGACCGTCCCCTTCTCGATGCGGATGACCTTGGACAGCGACCAGTCCATCGCGTCCGCGACCTGCTGTTGAGTCAGCCTTGTCGCTTCCCGCGCGGTGCGCAGCGCGGTACGAAGACGCAACCGCCCGCTCGTCGGCCCGTGGGGCGTCGTCACAATGACAACTCTATCGGACGCCGGTAGTCACGATCTGCCACGTTAGCAACCTGTTAAATAGCGTGCCGACACATGGCCACTTGCCAAAATTCGGCGGGCGGGGTAAACCTCTCCTGGCCTATTCGCCTCAATTCATGACAGGAGTATGGATGAGCAAGGCGTTGTCCCTTGGCTCGGCCTGGCGCAGGAGCACCCGTTGCGAGAGCGGGCATTGCGTCGAGGTGGCGAGGCAGGACCGCGGCGTGGCGATGCGTAACTCAACCGTTCCTGACCTGCACCTGCGGCTCAGTGCCGAAGCGTGGGACGCCTTCGTCGCCGACCTGCGGGCCGGCCGCTTCGATAGGTGCTAGCAAGTCCCTGCGACTCAGGGCCCTTTACGTCCCGGAACTCCGTGGCGTGAAGGGCTCTGTACTTTTCCCGGTTCAATTTCTTGACGCTCTGTGGCACATTGGTGACGCGGTGCGGAGAGTCCGGGAGGATGAATGCCAGAACTCAATTCCCCCCAGGTCTGGCGGCGGAGCAGCCGCTGCGACATCAAAGACTGCGTGGAGCTGGCCGTCGATCCCCGGCGGGACCGGGTCTACCTGCGCAGCTCGCGGGATCCACAGGTCCAGCTGGAGCTGAGTGCCGATGCGTGGCGCGTGTTCTGTGCGGCGATCGTCGCCGGCGAGCTGGATTAGCCGGTGGTGACCGGCGCGGGCGCGGCGTCGCGGACCCAGCGGGTCACGTGCCGTTCCGCGTAGAACGACAGGAACGGGATGGTCCCGGCGAGCATGACCAGGCCCATCCGGGTCAGCGGCCAGTTGGACCGGCGTCCTACGTCGAACGTGGTCACCAGGTAGACGATGTAGAGGAAACCGTGCACCGGCCCCACGGTGGCGACCAGCTGCGGTTGGTCGGCCAGGTACTTCAGCGGCATGCCGACGACCACCAGCAGGGCGAGCGCGACGCCCACCACGTAGGCCATCACGCGGTACCGCTTCAGGGCTGCGCCCACGTCTTCTCCTCCACTGTGTTCTCGTGCCACTGGCGCCGGTAGTCGGCCGGCCGCGCCCCCGGGTTGGCGTTCAGCCAGGCCAGGTACCGGTTGTAGGCGGCCAGCTCGGGGTCGTCGCTGTCGTCCGGTACCGGCGCGGGCCGGACGGTGCGGACCGGCCGTCGGGGCGAGCGCGCGCCGGCCGGTGCCGCCGGCCGCGGCTCGTGGCCGAGGGCACGGCGCACCTCGCGCCACCACAGGAACGCGACGAAGCCGGCGAACACCGGCCACTGGACAGCGTATGCCCAGCTCAGCGCGTTACCACCGGCGGCGCGGCGGATCTGCCACCAGCCCAGGGCCAGGCACCCGCCGACGAGGACGGCGGCGAGCGCGTGGCGCGCAAGCCACCGCGCACTCACCAACCGCCTCATGCACCGAGCGTATCGCTGGCGACTTCGCGGACGACGGAGACCAGCAGGTCGATGTCTGCCTCGGTGGTGCGCCAGTTCACGATGGCCGGGCGCAGCGCGGTCACACCGCGGTACACGGTCGTCCCGGCGAAGACCCGGCCGTCGGCGAGCAGCGCCGCGCCCAGTCGCTCGTTCAGGGCGTCCAGGTCGGCTTCGGGCACGCCTGGCGGCCGGTAGCGGAAGCAGACGACGCACAGTTGCACCGGCGCCAGCAGCTCCAGGTCGGGCGCCTCGTCGACCAGCCGGCCGAGCCGCTGGGCCAGGTCCAGGTGGCGCTCCACCATGGCCCGGCAACCTTGCCGGCCGTACGCCCGGAGGGTGGCCCAGATCGGCAGTGCCCGAGCCCGGCGGGACGACTCCGGGCCGAGGGAGTTGTAGTTGATGTCCACATCCCCCTCGGCTTCCAGATAGCGGGCGTTCCAGCCGCCGAAGGCGCGGCCGAGCATCTCCGGGTCGCGGACGAAGGCGAAGCCGCTCTCGTACGGGACGTTGAGCCATTTGTGGCCGTCGGCGGCGACCGAGTCAGCCCGGTCCACCCCGGCGACCAGGTGCGCGGTGCGCGGCGACACCGCGGCGAACAGCCCGAAGGCGCCGTCCACGTGCAGCCAGGCGCCGTGCCGCTCGGCGAGGTCGGCCAGCTCGGCGATGGGGTCGAAGTCGCCGGTGTTGACATCGCCGGCATTGCCGATGAGCACGGCCGGCCCGTCTATCGCGGCGAGCGCCCGGTCCATCGCCGCCAGGTCAACGCGGCCGGCGTCGTCGCGGGCGATCACCTGCACGGTGTCCCGCCCGCAGCCGAGGATCTGCAGCGCCTTGCGGCTGCTCGGGTGGACGTACCCGCTGGAGAGCACCGGCATCCGGGGCAGCCCGGCCAGGCCGTCCACGGTCACGTCGACGCCGTGCTGTCGGGCCCACCAGTACCGGGCGCAGGCCAGCCCGGTGAGGTTGGCGAAGGTTGCGCTCGGCGTGAGCACGCCGCCGTACGACGCGGGCAGCCCGAACAGGTCCTTCAGCCACCGCAGCACGACGGTCTCCGCCCGGGTGGCGAACGGCGACGCCACCCACAGGCCGGCGACCTGGTCCAGCAGCGAGGTGACCCAGTCGGCGGCCTGGGCCGCCGGGGTCGAGCCGCCGACGACGAAGTGGAAGAAGCGCGGCCCGGAGGAATGCGTCGCCGCGCGGGTGCCGATCGTCAGCAGCTCGTTGACGGCGTCCAGGGTGCCGCACCCCTCGTCTGGGAGCGCACCGTCGAGCTGGTCGAGTAGGTCGTCGCCGGACTTGTCGTGGACCGGGAGCGTGGGCAGCGCGTCGAGGTAGCCGCGGGCGGCCTTGGCGACCAGATCGAGAGCGTCCGCGGCCCGGTCTTGTTCGTGCAGAGGGTCAGCCACACCTGGAGCAGAACATAAGCCGGGCGCCACCGTCGACCCACTAACACTGTTGGATCGGAAAGCCCACGGCCTGTCGGCTCCGATGGAGTGCCGCTCGAGCCCTTTGGGTGAAACCCAGCCGGGAGGCCCGTCCCTATCATCACCTCTGTGCGGTCCGTGACCCCCAGCACTTCACCTCCTCGGCTCCGGCGGCCGGTCACCTGGTGGTGGTTCCTGGTGCCGCTGCTCACCTTCGGGATGGGGTCTTTCATCATGGTGCTGCTGGGTGGTGTCCGGCTCCGTTCGAAGGTCCACATCGCAGCCGCCGTCGGCTACTTCGTGCTGTTGGTCTACTTCTTCGTCGGCGTGCAGTACGTTCCGTCGAATGGCGGCTCGCTGCCGGACGCGGCCGTCATGCCCGCGTTCCTGATCGTCTGGCTCGGTGGCATTGCGCACGTGCTGGTGCTCCAGACGCTGGTTCGCCAGGCGGTACCGGTTGCCTCGATCGCGCCCCGGCCCGCCGCGCCAGCGGACCCCGCCGCTTCAGTGGATCCGGCGGTGGCCGCGGCCCAGTGGCGACTGCGGCGGCGCGAGGAGGCGCGGCGGATTGTGGCCGACAACCCCGCCCTGGCCGCCGAGCTCCGCATCGGGCGACCCGACCTGCCGCGCCAGTACGACGACGGGGGCTTGGTGGACGTCAACCATGTTCCGGCCGCCGTGCTGGCGACCGAGTTGGAACTGCCGATGGAGACGGCCGCGGCGATCGTGAGGCAGCGGGACCGGATCGGCGGTTTCCGCAGCCCCGAGGAACTGATGGTGTTTGCCGACGGCCTGACACCCGAGCGTCTGCACATCATCGAGGAACGCCTCGCGTTCGTACCGCGGTAGCACCGCCGCGGCCGGCGCGGCTCGCTGCGCGGGCAATGCCGGTGCTGGGGTGCCGGCCTCAGCGCAGGGCGTCGGCCCGACTTAGATGGACATCGAAACGGCGGTGCTAGACACCATAGGAGCCGGGGCTCGACAGCTGAGCCGGGACGGCCACGAGCTGCGGTTCACGGACGCAACAGGCGCCCCGGAACGCTCGGCCGGCAATCCGGCGGCGCGCAGCTGCCCGCCGGTAGGGTGTGGGCGTGCACGCCTACGGCTACCCCTGGCCCATCGAGACCACCCAGCTCGACAACGGGCTGCGGGTCGTCGCGAGCCCGGACCGGACCGTCCCGGTGGTCGCGGTGAACCTCTGGTACGACGTGGGTTCCCGGCACGAGCCGGACGGCCAGACCGGCTTCGCCCACCTCTTCGAGCACCTGATGTTCGAGGGCTCGCTGCACGTGGCCAAGGCCGAGCACATGCGGCTGATCCAGGGCTGCGGGGGCTCGCTGAACGCGACCACCAACCCGGACCGCACCAACTACTTCGAGACCGTGCCGGCCGAGCACCTGGAGCTGGCGCTGTGGCTGGAGGCGGACCGGATGGGCGGCCTGGTGCCGGCGCTGACCCAGCAGACCCTGGACAACCAGCGCGAGGTGGTCAAGAACGAGCGCCGGCAGCGCTACGAGAACACCCCGTACGGCGACGCGTGGCTGCGCCTGCTCCCGCTGCTGTACCAGCCCGGTCACCCCTACCACCACCCGACGATCGGCTCGATGGCCGACCTGGACGCGGCGGACCTGGCCACCTTCCAGAAATTCCACGCCACGTACTACGCGCCGAACAACGCCGTCCTGACCGTGGTCGGCGACGCTGAGCCGGCCGAGGTGTTCGCGCTGGCCGAGAAGTACTTCGGCGGGCTGCCGGCGCAGCCGGACATCCCGCCCGCGCCGGACGGCAACCTGCCGCGGCCGGTGCACGGGCCGACGGCCGAGTCCGTGGTCGCGGACGTACCGGCGCCCCGGGTGTACCTCGCCCACCGCACGTACCCGTTCGGCACCCCGGGGTACGACGCCGCCACGGTGCTCGCCGCGGTGCTGGGCCAGGGGCGTGGCAGCCGGATCTACCAGCAGCTGGTGGACGGGTCGCGCATCGCCCAGCCGGACAACGCCGTGGCGTACGGCGTGGACCTGGCCCACGCACCCGCGCCGCTGATCGCCACGGTCACCGCCCGGCCCGGCGTCGGGCTGCAGCAGCTGACCTCGGGGCTGGCGGCCGTGCTGGACCAGCTCGCCCACAACGGGGTGACCGAGGCCGAGCTGGACCGGGCCAAGGCCCTGCTCAGCACCGGTTGGTGGCGGCAGATGTCCACTTTGGCGGGTCGCGCGGACGCGCTGAGCCGTTACACCATGCAGTTCGGCGATCCGGCGCTGGCCGGTTCGCGACTGCCCGCGTGGCTCGCGGTCACCCCGCGCCAGCTCGCCGAGGTGGCCGAGGAAGTGCTCGATCCCGAGGAGCGAGTCACCCTGACCTACCGGAAGGAGGCGGCGTGAGCTCGCTGGTGGAGCAGCGGCCGGCGCCGAGCCAGCCGCGCCCGTACCGCTTTCCCGAGGTGGTGCGGCGCACCGCCGCCGGGGGCGCGGTGGTCGCGGCTCACCTGCCCGGCCAGCCGCTCGCGGTCGCCGCGCTGCTGCTGGACGCGGGCGCCGGCCGGGAGCCGCCCGGCCAGGAGGGCGTGGCGTCCGTGCTGGCGGACGCGCTGGAGGAGGGCACCGCCACCCGGGACGCCGCGGCGTACGCGCTGGCCCGGGAGAGCCTCGGCGCGGAGCTGTCCATTGTGGTCGACTGGGACTCGTTCCGGGCCGGCGTCACGGCGCCGGCCGACCGGCTGCCCGCCGCGGTGCAGCTGCTCGCCGAGGCGGTGCGCACCCCACGGCTGGATCCGGCCGACGTGACCCGGGTCCGCGACGACGCGGTGACCGCACTGCGGATGTCCTGGGCCGCGCCCGGCCCGCGCGCCGACGCGGCGCTGCGCGCCGACCTGTTCGGCGCCGTCGGGGCCGCCGACCGCCGCTACGCGCGGCCGTTGCACGGCACGCCCGGCACCGTGGCGGCGGTTGGCGTCGACGACGTCGTCGCGTACCACGGGTCGTGGCTGACCCGGTGCGGCACGCTACTCGTCGCGGGCGACCTGGACCGGCTCGACCTCGACCAGCTGGCCGCAGCGGCATTCGCCGGCGCGGGGCCGCAGCCCGAGCCGGTCACCACGGAGGTCGAGGCGCCCGCGCGGGCGCACCGGCGGGTGGTCCTGGTGGACCGGCCCGGCTCGGTGCAGTCCGTGCTCCTGCTCGGGCACACCGCCCCGCCCCGGGCGCACCCGGAGTACGTGCCGATCCGGCTCGCCGGCACCGTCCTCGGCGGGGCATTCACCTCCCGCCTCAACCACCTCCTCCGGGAGGTGCGCGGCTACACGTACGGGATGCGCGCGGAGTACGCCATGACGCGCCGGTTCGGCCGGTTCACGGTCAGCGCCTCGGTGCAGACCGCGGTGACCGCACCGGCACTGGTGGACACGATCGCGGAGATCACCCGTACCCAGGCGGAGGGCGTGACCGAGGAGGAGCTCGCGGTCGGGCGTACCTGGCGGGCTGGCCAGCTGACCGTGGACATGCAGACGCCGAGCGCCATCGCCGACGCCCTGGCCACGCTGGTGGTGCACGACCTGCCCGACGGCTACCACGCTGCGCTGCGGCAGCGGCTGCTGCAGGCGACGGTGGCCGAGGTCAGCGCCGCGGCCCGGACGTACCTGCGGCCGGAGGCGCTGACGGTGGTGGTCGAGGGCGACGCGGCCGCCATCCGCGAGGCGGTCGAGGCCACCGGCATCGGGGAGGTCACCGTTGCCGAGCCGGGCTGATCAGGCGTAGCGGCCTTTTCGGCGGGCAACCGGCTGGTCAGCGGACACCGTGGGTGGTCAGCGGACGTCGTGGTGGTCAGCGTGCGTAGTGGACGGTCAGCCGGCCCCAGGCGAGGGTGCTGCCGGCGACCGCCCGGCGCAGGTCGTCGGCGGACGAGCCGGCGGCCAGGTCGACCCGGCGGGAGAGGGCGTACGCCGTGATGACGTACCGGTGATCCTGGCCGCGGGGCGGGCACGGCCCGCCGTACCCCTGCTTGCCGAAGTCGTTGCGGCCCTGGACCGCGCCCGGCGGCACCTGGCCTTCACTCAGCACCGGCCGGCCCGGGTCGATCCCCCAGACGGTCCAGTGCACGAACGTGTGGCCGGGCGCGTCCGGGTCCTCGATGAGCAGGGCGAGGTCCACGGTCCCGGACGGCACGCCGGAGAGGCTCACCGGTGGTGAAACGTCGTCGCCGTCGCAGGTGAAGCGGCGCGGCATGGCCTCGCCCTCGGCCACCGTGGGAATGGACACCACGACGCCGGCCGGCGCGGAGGGTGAGTCGACGGCGCGGCCGGCAGGGCCGTCGCCGCCGCAGCCGGCGAGCGCCGCGCCACCCGCCATCATCAGCGCGAAGAGGACCAGCCGACGACCGGTACGGGCCACGTACGCGACGATACTCCCTGGCGGAGGTTGCCCGGCCCCCACAAGACATGGTCCAATGTCAATGTCGCGGGAGTTCCAGGGCTAACGCGCTGCGGTGCGCGTGCCGGCCGGGCCGCCGGGCGAAGCCCTCCGCTTGCTCACCCTTCTCGACGCCGTTCGCGCGCCGTCCGCAGTGCACAGTTCGCCACCGACCTGCCGTGGCAACGGAAGGGGAAGACCAAGTGAGAATCACACGCAAGGCGGCGGTCTACCTGGCCGCCGCGACGCTGGCCGCGGGGACCTTGACACTGGTCACCCAGGGCCCGGCCGAGGCCCACGGCGCGCCGCAGTTCCCGGGCAGCCGGACCTGGCTGTGCTATCGGGACGGGCTCACGCCGCAGGGCAACATCGTGCCGAAGAACCCGGCGTGCGCGGCCGCGGTCGCGCAGAGCGGCGACGTGTCGCTGTACAACTGGTTCGCGGTGCTGCGCTCCGACGCCGGCGGCCGCACCGTCGGCTACATCCCGGACGGGAGCCTGTGCAGCGGCGGCAACCCCACCTTCTCCGGGTACGACCTGGCCCGCGACGACTGGCCGGTGACGCATCTGACCGCGGGCGCCACCATCGAGATCCAGTACAACAACTGGGCCAACCACCCCGGCACGTTCTACGTCTACGTGACCAAGGACAGCTGGAGCCCGACCCGGCCGCTGGCCTGGAGCGACCTGGAGGAGCAGCCGTTCAGCACGGCGACCAACCCGCCCGCGGTGGGCGGTCCGGGCACCGTCGACGGCCACTACTACTGGAACGCGACCCTGCCGGCGAACAAGACCGGCCGGCACATCATCTACATGCGCTGGGTCCGCTCGGACAGCCAGGAGAACTTCTTCAGCTGCTCGGACGTGGTCTTCGACGGCGGCAACGGCGAGGTCACCGGTATCGGCGACCCCGGCTCGCCGACCGGGCCGCCGCCGACCAGCCCGCCACCGGGCAACGGTGCGTGCAACGTGAGCATCCAGATCACCAACTCGTGGCCCGGCGGGTTCCAGGGCGAGGGCACGGTCCGCGCCGCGCCGTCGGCGATCAACGGCTGGACCGTCTCCTGGAGCAACCCGGCTGGCCAGAGCATCACGCAGGTCTGGAACGGCAACCTGCTGACGAACACCGGCACGGTGACCCAGGTCCGCAACGCCAGCTGGAACGGGTCTATCCCGGTGAACGGCTCGACCACGTTCGGGTTCCTCGGCACCAGCACGGGTAGTCCCGTCGCGCCCAGTGCCACCTGCTCCAGTCCGTAACCTGGTAGCGGAAGCTGATCCGGCCCGGTGCCCTGCGGGGCACCGGGCCGGACATGTGTACGGATAGTGAGCGGACGCCGTGTGGTAACGTGCGGCGGATATCGACCAGCTAGGTGACGTCGTCCGACGATATGCGTCTGAGTACTCGCTCGACCATACCGAGCCGCGAGATTAGGGACCCAGATGAGCGTCAGGACTTTCGAGTCTGTCCGACCACTGCTGGTGTCGTCATGACCGCCACTATCGAGCACGGGGCGCCGCCCCGGTCGCAGACGACTCCCCGCGCCCTCGTCATCGGGCTGATCCGCGCCACACGTCCCCGGCAATGGGTCAAGAACGTACTGGTTGTGGCCGTGCCACTGGCCGCCGGTGAGATCCTGCGCGCGGACGTGGCCGGAGCGACCGCGATCGCCTTCGCCGCCTTCACCCTGACCTCGGCCGGCATCTACCTGATCAATGATGCGCGGGACGTCGAGGAGGACCGGCACCACCCGACCAAGCGGTTCCGGCCCGTCGCCGCCGGTGTGGTGCCGGTACGGCTGGCCGTGGTGGTCGGCGGCTCCCTAGTGGCGGCCGGCGTGCTGACCGGCCTGCTCGTGCTGTCTGCCCAGTTCGCGTTGGTCATCGGCGGCTACGCCGCGCTGACCCTGTCCTACTGCCTGTGGCTGCGCGACCAGCCCGTGGTCGACCTCGGGCTGATCGCGACCGGCTTCCTGCTGCGCGCGATGGCCGGCGGCGTCGCCTCCGACCTGCCGATGTCGGTCTGGTTCCTGCTGGTCGCCTCGTTCGGTTCGCTGTTCATCGCCGCCGGCAAGCGGTTCAGCGAGGTGCGGACGGTCGCCCAGGGCAAACCGGCGCGGCGTACCCTGGCCAGCTACTCCGAGTCGTACCTCCGGTTCGTCTGGGGCCTCGCCGCCTCGGTGACGATCACCGCGTACGGCCTGTGGGCGTTCGAGATGCAGGAGACCCACGACCGGATCTGGGCTCCGCTGTCGCTCGCGCCGTTCGTGCTCGGCGTGCTCAGGTACGCCATGGTCATCGACCTCGGCACCGCAGGCGCGCCGGAGGACGTCGCCTTCTCCGACCGGATTCTGCAGGGCCTCGGCGCCATCTGGCTGTTGCTCGTGGTGCTGGAGGTGGCCAGCTGATGGGTACCACGATGCTGACCGGCTGGGGGCGCACCGCCCCCACCCCGGCGAGCCTGGTCCCGGCGGGCACCGACGAGCAGCTCGCCGACCTGGTGCGTAGCGCCGGTCCGCGCGGCCTGGTCGCGCGTGGGCTGGGCCGGGCGTACGGGGACGCGGCGCAGAACGCCGGCGGCACCGTCGTGGACATGACCGGTCGCGACCGCGTACTCCACTTCGACCGGGAGGCCGGCACGGTGGTGGTGGAGGCGGGCCTGAGCCTGGACCGGCTGATGCGCGAGGCGATCCCGCTGGGCTGGTTCGTGCCGGTGACCCCGGGCACCCGGTTCGTCACCGTCGGCGGGGCGATCGCCGCCGACATACACGGCAAGAATCACCACGTGCACGGCAGCTTCTGCCGGCATGTGCTTGAGTTCGACCTGCTCTGCGCGGATGGCGAGGTCCACAGTGTACGACCGGGCGACGACCTGTTCTGGGCGACCGCCGGCGGGATGGGCCTGACCGGTGTGGTGCTGCGGGCCACCGTGCAGTTGCTACCGATCGAGACCTCCCGGATGCGGGTGGACACCGAGCGGGCGACCGACCTTGACGACCTGATGGACCGGCTGACCCGCACTGATGATCAGTACACCTACTCGGTCGCCTGGATCGACTGCTTGAGCACCGGACGGCGGCTGGGCCGGGGCGTACTCACCCGCGGCTGGCACGCCAAGGCTGCGGAGCTGTCCACAAAGGACCGGGCCCGGCCGCTGGCCTTCGATCCCCGGGTGCGGCTGGCCGCACCGCGACGCCTGCCCGGCGGCCTGCTGAACCGGTACACCGTCGCCGCCTTCAACGAGATGTGGTATCGCAAGGCGCCGCGGGAACGCCGGGACGAGATCCAGCCGCTGGCCACGTTCTTCCATCCGCTGGACGGGGTGGCCGACTGGAACCGCGTCTACGGTCCACGCGGCTTCGTGCAGTACCAGTTCGTGGTGCCGTTCGGCGCGGAGGAGGTGCTGCGCACCTCGGTGGAGGCGTTCGCGAGCGCCGGGCATGCGTCGTTCCTGGCCGTGTTGAAGCGGTTCGGCGCGGGCAACGACGGCATGTTGTCGTTCCCCGACGCCGGATGGACGCTGGCGCTGGACGTGCCGGTCTCGGCCGGGCTGAGCCCGCTGCTGGACCGGCTGGACGAGCTGGTGGCCGGCGCGGGCGGCCGGCTCTATCTGGCCAAGGACTCCCGCGCCCGGGCCGAGCTGATCGCGCGGATGTACCCGCGGCTCGGGCGGTTCCGCGCGGTGCGCGACAAGTACGATCCGACCGGTGTCTTCACCTCCGACCTGGCAAGGAGGCTCGCACTGTGATCGATGCGCTGGGCAACCCGCAGACCGTGCTGCTGCTCGGCGGCACGTCTGACATCGGGCTGGCGATCGTCGAGCGGTACCTGGCGTCGCGTCCGGTGCGGGTGGTGCTGGCCGGGCGGCCGTCCCCGCGTCTGGACGAGGCGGCGGCCAGGCTCACCGCCAAGGGCGCCACCGTGGAGACCGTCGAGTTCGACGCCGCGCAGACCGCCGGCCACCAGGAACTGATCTCGAAGATCGCCGCTGGCGGCGACATCGACCTCGCTGTGGTCGCCTTCGGCCTGCTCGGCGAGCAGGCCGTGGCGGAACGGGACCCGGCCGCCGCGGTGGAGTTGGCGACGGTGAACTACGTGGGCGCGGTGAGTGTCGGGGTGGCGCTGGCCACCGTGATGCGGGCCGCCGGGCACGGGGTCATCGTCGCGCTCTCGTCCGTCGCCGGCGAGCGGGCCCGCCGGGCCAACTTCGTGTACGGCTCCACGAAAGCCGGCATGGACGCGTTCTACTCGGGTCTGGGCGACTCGCTGATTGGCAGCGGAGTGCGGGTCCTGGTCGTGCGGCCCGGCTTCGTCACCACGAAGATGACCGCGCACCTGGAACCGGCGCCGCTGGCCACGACCGCGGACGAGGTGGCGGACGCGGTCGTCGCCGCGGTCCGCCGCGGCCGGCACACGATCTGGGTGCCCGCGCGGCTGCGCTTCGTCATGAGCGGCCTGCGTCACCTGCCCCGGCCACTGTTCCGTCGCCTCTCGCGGTAGGCCGAGGGGAGGCGATTGTGGACCTCAAGCAGTCCGCTGTCACCGCGGACACCAATGACGGCGCCCCGCTAGCGGGATCGGCGCCTACTGCAACGCCACAGGTGCACAGCCGTCCCGAGCCGCGGCGCGGCTGGCGGCTGCCGTCCCGGCGGGCGGCCGGGACCGCCACGCTGACTCTGGGCCTGCCGCTGCTGGTCTTCGCGGTGCATGCCCGCCGGTACGGGAGGTGGATCGTCGATGACGCGGCCATCTCCTACGCGTATGCGCGCAGTATCGCCGACGGGCACGGGGTGGTGCAGCAGCCAGGCGCGCCGAGGGTGGAGGGCTTCTCCAACCCGCTCTGGACGGGCCTGCTCGTGCTGTTGAAGTGGTTGGGGTTGTTCGACTCAGGCAGGACGCTGGCCGGCTGGCCGGACTATGTGTTCGTGCCGAGACTGATCGCGGTGGCTGGCCTACTCGGCACCGCCGGCGTGCTGTGGTGGGCGTTCCGCCCGCTGATCGGCGAGCGGGCGTGGCTCGCCGCGCTGCTCGCCGGGCTCGGCCTGGCGGTGAACCCGTCGTACGTGGCCTGGGTCATCTCCGGGCTGGAGAACCCGCTGTACGCCGTGCTCGTGGCGGCGCTGGCCGCGGTGCTTGTGCGCGCCGCGGCGACCGGCCGGCTGACCTCGTCGAGGGTCGCGCTGGCCACCGGAGTCCTGGCGCTGTTGTGTGCGCTCACCCGCCCGGACGGCGCCGTCTACGTCGGCGCGTACCCCTTGCTGCTGCTGCTCCTGCTGAACCGTGCCCGGCTGCGGGCGTCGGTGCGGGGCGCGTTGCTGTCCGGGCTGGCGTTCGGCGTACCGATGGTGGCGTTCCTGCTGGCCCGGCACGCCATGTTCGGGCTGTGGGTGCCGAACACGGCGGTGGCCAAGGCGCAGCAGGGTCTCACCGCCGAGGGCATGGCGAAGGTATCCGCCCTGGTTGGGTACGTCGGCTGGCCGGTGGTGCTCACCGCGGCCGCGTTGGTCGGTGTCGCCGCGGGCCTTCGCTGGCAGCGCTCGCCGGGCGCCGCCGCGGCGCAGGGCTCGCCGGCCGCCGCCATTGCGCAAAGCTCCGGTGCGCAGAGTCGGCCAGACGCCCGGTTGTGGCCTGGTCTGCTCGGTCTTCTTGTCTGCCTGCTGGCGGCGATAGGGGCGTTCGGCGTGCTCGAGTCCGACTGGATGCTCCAATACCGCTTCGCCACGCCGATCTGGGTCACCGGCACCGCGTTGTTCGCGGTGTGCCTGGTCTGGGCGCTCGGCTCCGGCGCGGTGCCCCGCCGCGGCGTGGCCGTGCTCGCCGTCGTCGTCGCGTTGAGCGTGCTCCACTCCGGCGCGCTCCTGCGCACCCAGTCCAACAACTTCCGGGCCGCGCCCACCGTTCCTCTGTGCTTCGTGGCCGACCGGTACGGCCGGCTTTTCAACACCTACGCCGACCGCCTCGGGATCGGCGATACCGCCCGGCCCTCGGGCACCTCCGCGCCCACGCTGGCGCTGCCAGACATCGGCGGCACGCTGCTCACCACCCGCTTCCAGGTCATCGACACCGCCGGCCTGACCGACCGGACGATCGCCGAAGCCCGCCAGCGGCGCGACTTCGACGCCATCGGGGACTACCTGTTCGACCAGGTCAAGCCGACCTTCATCCACTATCACGGGCCGTGGGCCAGGGGGATCGAGGGCGACCCTCGGCTGGCGCGCGACTATGAGGAGATCGTGCCGGGCGACTACGTGCGCCGCGATGCCGTGGCGGATCGGCAAGGGCTCCAGCAGCTGCGCGGGGAGCGGCTGGACAAGACCGTGCCCCGGGATCGCTCGTCCTGCGGCGACCGGCTGTCACCAGGTAGCACCCTGGGCTGACCGGCGCATACCTCAACGCCCGCTCGGCCAGTGCTTCAGCGCGATGTCCAGCGCGGTGCCATCTGGTCGAAGGACCGGTCGATATCCCGGGGCAGGCCGAAGCCGCCGCCGGCCTCCAGGACGATGAAGCCGTGCATCGCGCTGCGATGCCGCCCGGGTTGCGTCAACCGCGTGGCCGGAGAGCCCGTATCCGCGAAGGACGGCGTAGACCACGTTCACCGCGCGTTCCCCGGCGGCGACGTGCTGCGGGTCGCCGGCTTCCGTCTGTCATGAGGTCAGACGGTCGGTATCTCCTCCTCGCTCGACGTCGCGGCGCCGGCCATCCGCAGCAGCCAGGTGCGGGCCACCTCGCGCTCGTGCGCCGAAAAGCCCTCCTGCAGGACGGCCTCGACCTCCTGCACGGCCGGGATCGCGGCGCGCAGCCGCTCGCGGCCGGCGTCGGTGATGAAGGTCTGCTGGGCGCGCCGGTCCCGCGGATGGGGCCGCCGCTCGATCAGGCCGGAGCGTTCCATCCCGGCCAGCAGCTGGTTGGCGGACTGGCGGGCGCTGGACATGGCCCGGGCCAGGTCCGCCACGGTGATCCCGGGCTGCTCGTCGAGCTTCATCAGCGTCGCGAACTGGGCCACGGACAGCCCGTGGGCGGCGAGCGCCTCGGCCACCACGGTGCGCATGCTCAGCCAGGCGTGGCGGACCAGGAAGCTCAGGCACCCCTGGGTGCCGATGGTGTCCTCGGTCACCGCCCCATTCTGCCCCGGCGGTATTGACAGGTTCCTGACGGTTGTGCGAACGTGATCCGGATAATGACAGGAACCTGTCAAACGGGAGCTGACATGTCGCCTGCGCACCCCACCGCACCGCGGGTCAACCCTCGGCGACCGCGCGCCATGCTCGCCGTCCTGGCCTTCTCCGCGGTGCTCATCTGGTTGGACGCGACCATCCTCGGCATGGCGCTGGAACGCCTCGCCGACCCGGTCAGCGGCCTCGGCGCCAGCCCGGCCGAGCTGCAATGGGCGGTCGGGTCCTACTCCTTGCTCTTCGCCACCGTGCTGTTCATCGCCGGCGCGCTCGGCGACCGGTACGGCCACCGCACCATCCTGGTCCTCGGCCTGCTCGCCTTCGGCGTCGCCTCGGCCTGGGCCGCCTGGTCGTCCGGCCCCACCCAGCTCGTCGTCGCCCGTGGCCTGATGGGCGCCGGCGGCGCCATGATCATGCCGGCCTCGATGTCCATCATCGGCTCGGTCTTCCCGCCCGAGCGCCGGGCCGGGGCGATCGCGGCGTGGTCGGCCTCGGCCGGGGTGGGCGTCGCGGCCGGCCCGCTGCTCGGCGGCGTGCTCATCGACCATTTCTGGTGGGGCTCGGTGTTCCTGGTCAACGTGCCGGCCGTCGCGCTCGTCCTGGTCTGCGTGGCCGTCCTGCTGCCCAACCCGCGCAGCCCGCAGCGCCGCCGGCCGGACCCGGCCGGCCTGCTGCTGTCCACAGTGGGCCTGTTGGCGCTCGCGTACGGGCTGATCGAGGGCGGCCAGGACACCGACTGGACACGGTGGCGGGTGTGGGGCTCGATCATCGCGGGCGTGGCGATCCTGGCCTGCTTCGTCGCGGTCGAGCTACGCGCGGCCCAGCCCAGCTTCGACCCCCGGCTGTTCCGGGTGCCGCGGTTCGCCGCCGGCAACGCCGCGCTCGCCGCGATGTTCTTCGCCATCACCGGGCAGATGTTCTACGGCACCTTCTATCTGCAGGGCGCTCGCCACATGTCGGCCCTCGACGCCGGGCTGGCAGGCCTGCCGAACGCGCTGGGCGTGATCGCCGGCTCTCCGCTCGGCACCCGGTTGGTGCGCCGGTTCGGCATCGCGCCGGTGTCCGGCACGGCGCTGACCGTGCTGGCCGGCACCGTCGCGGCGATGGTCGGGTTCGATGTGGACACTCCGCTGGTCTGGTTCCTGCTGGACACCGCGGTCGCCGGCGTGGCGATCGGCGCGGTGGTCGCGCCGGTCACCGCCGCCGTCCTCGCCGAGCTGCCGATGGAGCGGATGGGCGCCGGATCGGCGGTCAGCAACACGCTACGGCAGGTCGGCAACGTCCTGGGGGCGGCCGTGCTCGGCACGGTGCTGTCGACGACCTACCGACACGGCATCGGGCCCCACCTGGCCGGGCTGCCGGCCGCCGCACGCAGTGCGGCGGGTACCTCGGCGGAGGCCACCCGGCACGCTGCGGCGGCGGCCGGCCGGCCGGACCTGGTATCCACTGCGGACAGTGTGTTCGTCCACGCGATGCACGTGGCAGCCGTGTGGGGTGCAATGGTGGCCCTGCTCGGCGCGGTGGTGCTGGTGGCTGCCTTCCGGCGCCGGGCCTCCTCCGCGGCAACCGCGCCGGTGGTCGCTGAGCAGCCGCAGGCGACCGTCACGCGCGGGTAGCCAGCCGGCGCTGGCCGCGATGTCTCACGACCTCGGCTCAACCGGCCAGCACCGGAGTGCGGCGTCCAGGGCGGTCACCATCTGGTCGAACGAACGGTCGACGTCCTGCGGCAGGCCGAAGCCGCCGTTGTTCTCCAGCACGACGAAGCCGTGCAGAGCGCTGCGCAGGGCCCGGGTGGCGTGCACCGCGTCGTCACCGGACAGCCCGTAGCCGCGGAGAGTGGCGTAAATCGCGCCGACCGCGCGTTCGCCGGCCGCGACGTGCTCCGGATCGTCGGGATCCGGCACCCGTTGCGTGGTCAGGTACCGGCCGGGATGCTGCCGGGCGTACTCCCGGTAGGCGGTCGCGAGCGCCCGTACCGCATCGGTGCCCGAGCGCCCCACCGCGGCGTCGGTGAGCCGCGCGGCGAGCTCGGCGGTGGCGAGCGCGGAGACCTTCTGCAGCAAGGCATCCAGGCCGCGGATGTGCTTGTAGAGGCTGGGCAGCGCGACGCCGAGCCGCTGGGCGAGGGCGGCCAGGGTCAGCTTCTCCGGGCCCACCTCGTCGACCAGCCGCGCCGCCTCCTGCACGACCATCGCGGAGCTCAGCCCTGCCCTAGGCACGACCGTGGACCCGCCGGGCGAACGCGACGACCGCCGGGTTGACCACCTCCGGGTACTCCGCCTGCGGGTAGTGCCCGCTGTCCGGCACCAGCATCAGGTCGGCGGAGAGCGCGTCGGCGACGAACCGGGCCTCGGCCACCGGGTCGGGCCAGTCCTGGTCCTTCTCACCCATCACCACCAGGGTCGGCGCCTGCACCTCGCCCAGCCGCGCCTCGGCCGGCGCGTGGCTGGTCCGGGTGGTCCTGACGAACGACCGCCAGTGGTCGCCTTGCCGCATCGCGGCACGCATCGCGCGCAGATGCCCGGCGAGCCGCTCGTCCCGCCGGCCCGGGTACGACATCCGGTAGTAGGCGCGCCAGGCGGCCGGGCCCCATGGCTTGACCAGCGCCAGCCGTTGCGCCATGGCCAGCAACGGGTTCACCTTGTGGTCGCGGACGAACGGCCCGAGCAGCGCCAGGCCGGCCACCTTCGCAGGCGCCTCGGCCGCGGCGCACACCGCCGCGGCCGCGCCCATGGAGTTGCCCACGAGCAGCGCCGGGCCCCCGCCGAGCGCGGCGACCAGGGCCAGCGCGTCCTCCGCCAGCGCAACATCGTCGTACGCCTCGAAGCCGTCGTCGCTGTCGCCGTGGCCGCGCAGGTCCATCGTGGCCACGCGGTAGCCGGCGGCGACCAGCGCCGGAGTCATGAACCGGTAGACCGAGCGCAGGTCGCCCATGCCGGGCAGGCACACCACCAGAGGGCCCTCGCCCTCGACGTCATACGCGATCCGAGCCGCGCCACGGCCTAGATAGCTAGTAGTCATAGCCGAAAAGCTAATCTAATTAGCTTCGGCTGTCAAGCCCGGTGGCCGGATGCCGCCCAGCGACTGGTTGGACCCGGAATGGGAGGCCGCAGCCCACGGATGCATCGCTGACCGGTTGGCGCCCTCGGCGTACACCGGGGCCCGCGGGGATGGTTGGCCGAGCTGATCTTGGCCGGATCCGGCTACCATCGTGCGCGTGACTGCCGGGTCGGCCCAGTGCCGTGAGCGAGTGAGGGTCCCGGCCACGCCGTGACCACCCGGCGGGCCCGCGGCCCGCCCCTTCCAACTGGCACCGCGATGCGGATTCTGCCGAGGAAGGAGGTGATTCGCGTGTCCGCATGGAACGATTTCGCCGGCCAGCACGGCGTCGGCGACGTCCTCAACGGACGGGTCGTGAAGGTGCTGCCGTTCGGCGCGCTCGTCGAGGTCGAGGGTGTCAACGGGCTGCTGCGGGACGGCGCGGTCTGGCCCGCCCGGCCGCAGCTCGCGCCGGCCGAGGGATCGACGATTCCGGTCCGGATCGAGAGCATGGACGCCGACAACCAGCGGGTCAGCCTGGTGCCGGCTGGATAGCGCGGATCCGGGGGCGGCTTGCCGCCGCCCCCGGACACCTCGTCGGGCACCGGGCCACGCCGGTCACCACCATTCCAGCGACTGTCCGTGCGGTGCGGCGCAGCCGAGAACCTGCCCGTCCAGGGCGAGCCTGGTGGTGAGGCGTTCGCTGGTCGGGGTGGTGGGTTCCACGATGCCGGGCACGACGCCGGGAGCCTCGTTGGAGATCCAGCGCGCCGGCAAGCTCCTGACGACCTCGGTGAAGGCCCGGCGGCCATCCGGCGGCACGTAGGCCAGTACCGAGGTGTGAAAAACGACGAGCGTGGCGCCGGCAGGCGCTTGGGCGGCGAGCGCGGGGAGGTCGGTGACCAGATCGCCGCGGACGAGATGGGGCGGATCGGCACGGACGATGCCGGCGGCGGCGCGCAGCCGCTCCCGCCGGTGCTGCTGTTCCGGCCAGATCAGGCAGTCCAGCCACCGCAGGTCCTCGTCGTCGCGGACATCGAGCGGGTTGAGGTCGATACCAGCCCGCCACACCACCGTCGGCATCCGGTCCGGCAGGGGAACCGCACCCCGCACGGTGCAGTCGATGCGCACCGGGCTCGATGTGGCCCCGACGTGGTGGCTGCCGTAGCGGTAGTGGTAGGCGTCGGGATAGAGGCAGAGGCCGGCGGAGGCACCGACCTCCAGCAGTGCCAAGGGTTGCGGAAGCAGCGCCAGCACGGGCAGCAGGGTCGCGCAGCGGCCCGGTTCGTTGGTCTGGGTACGCCGTTCGCGCATCACTGTGGACAGTTCGGCCCAGTGCCGCGACACCCAGTCGCGGAACGCGTGCCACGATTCCACCGGGCCGCCCAGATACCGGGCGGCCGCGAACAGCAGGTTCGGTTGGCGCTTCGGCTCGGGCAGAGTGTCGAGCAGAGCGAGAAGCTCGCCGTCCTCGGCCACCGCCTGCGAAAGCCGCTCGTACGCCGGCGAAAGGCCGCGAGTCTCGCGCCGCCCGAACTCCCGGTACCAGTCCGCGGTCGCGGTCACGGACGGGCTCCCTGTCTCATGTGGAGGTCAGGCTCCTGGCCTGTGCTGGATGCTCGGCACCCCGGTCCACCTGCTCGAACAGCGCGGCCGCCCGCTCGGCGGTGGCCATGGCCCACCGTCCGGTGCTGAGCAACCCCAGACCTGCGACGCCGATGCCGAGCCCGAACACCAGCCACCATACGCCGCGCTCCGCGCTGGTGAACGCCCTCCCGCCGCCGGTCAAGGCCGATCCCGCGATCGTTCCGGAGATCGCGACGCCCAGGGTGATGCCGATCTGCCGGCCGGTGGAGGCCAACGAGGTGGCCAGGCCGGCCATCGAGCGAGGCATGCCGGAGACCGCCGTGTTGGTGATCGGCGGGTTGACGGTGCCCATGAAGCTGCCGAACAACAGGTAGGTCGCGAGCACCGCAGGCAGTGGGGTGTCCGGCGTGAGCCAGGCCGACGCGCCGCCGCCCAGTGCCAGCGTGACCCCCGCGTTGACGAGCGGCAGCCGAGGACCCCGGGAGCCGACCAGGCGGCCGGTGAGCGGCGAGAGCACCACGACCAGCACGCCGACCGGCAGCAGGGACAGCCCGGCCCTGAGCGCCGACATGCCGCGTACGTCCTGCAGGTACTGGGTGGTCAGGAACAGGAACGCGCTGAAGCCGCACATGGCGAACAGCGCTATCAGGATCGCCGAGCTGAATGCCACGCTGCGAAACAGCCGCAGTTCCAGCAGCGGGTCGACCCGGCGCAGCTCGTAGCCGAGGATGCCCAGCGCGCCGAGCGCGGCGGCGGCGAGCAGGCCGAGAATGACCGGCGAGGTCCAGCCCAGCGACCTGGACTCGATGATCGCGTAGACGAGGCTGCTCAGCACCAGGATCACCAGTGCCTGGCCGACCGGGTCGAACCGGCGCGCCCGGGCAGCGCGGGACTCGGGCACGAACAGCGCGGTGCACACGAGCGCGACCACCACGATCGGCACGTTGATCCAGAAGATCGAGTGCCAGCCGAGGCTGTCGACGAGTGCGCCGCCGAGGATCGGGCCCAGCGCCAGCGACAGCCCGGTCGTCGAGCTGAACACGCCGATGGCCCTGGCCCGCTCGGCCGGATCGGGGAACGTGGTGGCCACGATCGCCATCGCCACCGGGTTGAGCATGGTGCCACCGACCGCCTGCAGTGCCCGCGCCCCGATCAGCCAGCCGATGCTCGGCGCCAGGCCGCACAGCAGCGAGCCGAGCCCGAACGTGGCGAGGCCGACCTGGAAGACCCGCCGCCGGCCGACCCGGTCGGCTGTGGATCCGGCCAGCACCAGGAAGCTCGCCAGCACCAGGGTGTACGCGTCGACCGACCATTGCAGACCGGACACCGAGGTGTGCAGGTCGCGGCGGATCGCGGGCAGCGCCACGTTGACGATGGAGATGTCCATCACTACGACGAGGATGCTGGCGCAGCAGATGGTGAGCACCAGGACGCGGCGCCGTCGGCTGAGCTCGGGGCCGGCGAGCCGCGCCAGCTCGCGGGTGCCGGCCGCGGCCTGGGGCTGCGGGGAATCACTCATGAGCCGACACTCCGGTCCGAAGCGTGGTCGAGATCACGTCGAGGGGGCCGGAGGCCGGCGACCACCAGCGTGCACACCGCCTCGAAGGCCGCGTCGACGCCGGGGTCGGACCAGTCGCCGACGTGCACGGGGTTGTGGAACCGGTCGGTGGCGTCGAACACGGCTTTTGCCGCGACGGCCGGGTCGCCGACGGCGAACTCCCCGGCGGCGACGCCGTCGGCGATGATCCGGGTCAGCTGCTCCAGCAGATCCTGGATGTGCGCCGCGACGACCCCGCTGCTCTCGCGGGCGAGGACCAGGTAGGTGGCGAACAGTTCAGGGTCGTCAAGGGCCTTGCGCCGCTTGGCTTCGAAGAGCGTGGCGAGCCAACGCCGCAGTCGTTGTGCTGCCGGCTGCGGCGCGGCCGCCAGCTCGGCCAGGCCGTGGTGGGCGCGGTGCAGCCACCGCTGCGTCACCGCCTCCCGCAGCGCCGTCTTGGTCGGGAAGTGCCGGTAGACGCTGCCGTGGCTGACGCGCAGGGCCCGGGCGACGTCAACCACGGTGGCCTTGGCCGGCCCGTAGCGGCGTAGCACCTCCTCGGTGGCGGCCAGGATCGCCTCCGGGGTCAGCTGTCCGTCAACCACCGCGGCCCTCAGCGTTCGCTGTCCAGGTGCGCCATCGCCGCGCTGGCGTACCGTTCGCCGGCCGCCGAACCGGGTGGGACGGCCGCCTCGATCGCCGCCAGGTCCGCTGTGGACAGTTTGACCTCGGTGGCCACCAGTGCCTCGGCCAGCCGGTCCCGGCGGCGCGCGCCGACCAGCGGCACGATGTCCGGGCCCTGCGCCAGCACCCAGGCGATGGCGGCCTGCGCGACGGTAACCCCCCGCGCCTGTGCCACCGTCCGCAGCGCCTCGACCAGAGCCAGGTTGTGGGCGAGGTTCGCGCCCTGGAACCGCGGGGCGAAGCCGCGGAAATCGCCGGGGGCGAGCTCTTGCGTCGCCGACCAGTGCCCGGACAGCAGGCCGCGGGCGAGCACGCCGTAGGCGGTCACGCCGATGCCCAGCTCGCGGGCGGCCGGCAGGATCTCCGCCTCGATGCCGCGGGAGATCAGCGAGTACTCGATCTGCAGGTCGCTGATGGGATGGACGGCTGCGGCCCGGCGCAGCGTCGCGGCGCCGACCTCAGACAGGCCGATGTGCCGTACCCAGCCCGCCTGCACCATCTCGGCGATGGCGCCGACCGTGTCCTCGATCGGCACGTCCGGGTCCAGCCGGGCCGGCCGGTAGATGTCCACGTGGTCGGTGCCGAGCCGGCGCAGCGTGTAGGCCAGGAAGTTGCGCACCGCCGCCGGTCGCGCGTCGTAGCCCAGCCAGCCGTTCGCCGGATCGCGCAGCGCCCCGAACTTCACGCTGATCATGACCTGGTCGCGGTCGCGCCCGCGCAGTGCTTCACGGATGAGCATCTCGTTGTGGCCCATGCCGTAGAAGTCGCCGGTGTCCAGCAGCGTGACGCCCGCATCGAGCGCGGCGTGGATGGTGGCGATGCTCTCGGCCTCGTCAGCCGGGCCGTAGAAGTCCGACATGCCCATGCAGCCCAGCCCCAGCGCGGAGACGCGCGGCCCGGTCGCCCCCAGAGTGCGATGCTCCATGGCCCGAGCCTGCCCTAGCTGCTGACAAAATCTGAAGTCTGTCAGCGCAATAGTGATGCATGACACCGCCAGGACCGCCGATGCCGTCGCGCCGGCCCGCGCCGGCCCGCCTGTCGTACGCTCGGCACCAACGACCGCCGATCCGCGGGAGAGTGCGGGTGCACAGGGTTCCCGGCCAGCCGCGGCGCCACCAGGGGCCCGCGGGCCGCGTCCTGCGCGTGGTCGTCGCAGCGGTGGCCATCGCGCTCGCCTCGTCGGTCCCCGGTGCGCCGGCCGGGGCGGCGGTCACCGTGGTGGTCCTGCAGATGAACCTCTGCAACAGCGGCATGGCGGTCAACTCGTGCTACTCCGGCGGCAGGGCGGTGGACGAGGCGGTCGAGAAGATCCGCCGGTACGCCCCGGACCTCGTCACGCTGCAGGAGGTCTGCCGCGATGACCTGTACGCCCGGCCCGGCTGGGGCAAGCTGGCCAGTGCCATGGCGGCCGTGCACGGCGGCGGGCCGGTCTCGGTGGACTTCGTCCCGGCCCGGAACCGCTACACCGGCCGCCCGTACCAGTGCGTCAACGGCGAGCAGTACGGCGTGGCGCTGGTGCACCATCTCGACGGCCGTGACCAGCACCGGGGCTGGTATCGCGCCCAGGACCTGAGCGACGAGATCCGGGCGTGGACCTGCACCACCCTCGTCGATCGCCGGCTCACCGGCTGCACCACGCACCTGTCGACCGACCGCGCCGTGGCGATGCGCCAGTGCCGGGAGCTGATGTCGATCCTGGCCTCGCCCTGGGTCATGCCCGAGGTCGTGGTGGCCGGGGATTTCAACCTGACCGCCGCGCCCGGCGAGGAGTACGACGTCGGGCGGTGCGCGGCCGGCCGCTTCACAGTCGCGGGGGATGGCGCGCTGCAACACGCCTTCTTCACCAGCGGCCTCAGGCGGGTCCAGGGGTGGCACGAGACCATGAAGTGGACCGACCATCCGCTGCTGTACGAGACGTTCCGGCTGCCACCGGGGTAGGACGGACGTCTGGTACGGCCCGGCGCTGCCGGGCTACCTCAAGCGGCCGCGGCGGACGCTACTCGTCGTCGGAGTGGTCCCCGTGTGCCGGTACGTGGGCCGCCGGTACGGGCTCCGGGTCCAGCGCCAACTCCGGCTCCAGCTCCGGCTCCGCTTCCGCCTCCGCCCGCGGCTGCTCCAGGTCTTCCGCGGTCACCCGTGGCTCGTCGACCCAGAGGGCGCGCAGCTGGCTCTGCATGAAGGCGGTCAGCCTGGCCCGGTAGTCGCGGTCGAACCGCTCCAGCGCCTCGATCTGCTGCTGCAGCGCCTCGCGCTTGGCGGCCAGGCTGCCGACCACGTCCTCGTACCGCTGCCGGGCCTGGTGCTTGAGCTCGTCGGCGTGCGCCTGGGCGTCCTTGGTGATCTCCTCGGCCCGGGCCCGCGCGTCGGCCAGGATCTTCTCGGCGTTGCGCTGGGCGTTGTCCGCGTGCGCCTGCACGTCCCGCGCGATCTGCCCCGCTGCGGCGTGCGCGTCGGCCAGGGTCTTCTCGGCCTCCTGCTGGAGCACCTGGGCGTGCGCCTGGGCATCGCGGATGATCTGCTCGGCCCGCGCGCCTGCCTCGGCGCAGATCCGTTCCGCCTCCCGCCGCGCGCCGGCGAGATGCTCCTCGGCCGTCCGTTGTGCCAGCGTGAGTACCTGGAGGGCCTGGTGCTGGGCGGCCGACTCCGACGGTGCTTCCATGTGCATCGCCTCATTCATGGCAGGCGCTCCTCCGAGCAGTCCCTTGACCCGACCCTTCATCCCACTGTCAGTCACAAGACGACCTCCGTGCGTGAACGTCCATCGTCGCGCCTTCGTGGCCTCACTCCCCGTCTCGTTCCCGCCCGGAGCCCCCAGCCGTGAGTGGCGGCAGAGTATCAAGCGGGACGAGGTCTGTGCGAGTGGGGAACAGTCCGTAGTCAGGTGGTCACAGGATGACTGGCGACAGGTCGATCGTGGACAGACTTGGCTTCCGTCCGGCGACTCGTGCGACGATCAAGACCGTTGGGGGCATGGACCGGAGCGAGGCATGATCTCTCAGGCCGAGGCGTTTCTCGTGTTCGCCGAGGAACTGCGACGGCGCGACGCGTCGGGTAATGCATCGTCGAGGTCCGAGGTGGTGGCCGAGGTTGCCGTCGAACGCACCGTCGCCGCGGCGCAACTGGCTACAGTGGAGGGCCGGTGACCAGGCGGGCTGAGGACGCGGTCCAGATCTTCGACGAGCACCGGGGCAAGCTCTTCGCGATCGCGTACCGGTTGCTGGGACGGGTCGGCGACGCCGAGGACGTGGTCCAGGACGCCTGGCTGCGCTGGTCCAGTGTGGACACCGCGGAGGTGGCAGACCCGGAGGCGTACCTGGTGCGGGTGGTGACCCGGCTGGGCATCGACCGGTTGCGCAGCGCACAGGCGCGCCGCGAGCAGTACGTCGGACCGTGGCTGCCGGAGCCGTTGGTGACCAGCCCGGACATCGCCGACGAGGTGGCCCGTGCCGACACCATCTCGACCGCCGTGCTGGTGTTGCTGGAGTCGCTGTCGCCGCTGGAGCGGGCGGTCTTCGTGCTCCGGGAGGCGTTCGACTACTCGTACGCGGAGATAGCCGAGATGGTGGGGCGCAGCGAGGTCTCGGTGCGGCAGACCGCCCGCCGGGCCCGCGAGCATGTCGAGGACCGGCGGGTCCGGTACGACACCGACCGCGCCCGGCGGGCCGAGGTGACCGAGCGGTTCCGCGTCGCGGCGGAAGGCGGCGACCTCGCGGCGCTGATGGCGGTGCTGGCGCCGGACGTCACGCTGGTGAGCGACGGCGGTGGCAAGGCGCCCGCGCCCCGCAAGGCCATCGTGGGCCTGGAACTGGTGGCGCGGGCGCTGCTGACCTTCGCCGGGCGGATGCCCCCGGATCCGCGAGTCGAGGTCGTGGAGCTCAACGGCGGCCCGGGCATCGTCGTGTACTCCGCAGACGCCCCGGCCGCCGCGCTCACCCTGCACCTGGTGGACGGTGCGGTGCACACGATCCACCTGGTCAGCAACCCGGACAAGCTCACCGGGCTAAGGTTGGCCGGCTAGCGCCGGCGGGAGGTTGGCCCGACCTCCGGTGCGGGACAGTGTCCACGTCGGCATGGCGAACCACCGCGACAGCCGGTAGATCGGGGGTGGGCTGCTGGTTACCGCCTGCTTGTACGCCACCGCCGCCCGGCCGGTGAGGTACCACCGTCCCGGTGAGTCGTCGGGCCGGGTGAACTGGATGACCGCGTCGCGCCGGCCGAGGCTCACCGGCTGGTGCACGTAGCCGAACCGGAACGGCTTGGCGGTCTTGCCGCGCAGCTTACGGGCGATGCTCGTCGCCGCGTGCACGGCACTTGGTATGCCGCTCTGGCAGGTGCCGTGGATCTCGCCCCACCCCTGGCGGATGGCGGCCGCGTCGCCGACCGCGTACACCGACGGGTGCGAGACCGACGCGAGTGTCGCGTCGACCACGATCCGGCCCTTGCCGTCCACGGTCAGGCCGGCGTCACCGGCCAGCGGGGCGGCGACGAAACCGGTGGTCCACAGGCAGGCGTCCACCGGCACCAGCTCCCCACCGGCCAGCTCCACCGCCTGGGGGAGCACTTTGGACACCTCGACCCCGGCGCGTACCTGGACGCCGAGGCGGTCCAGCGCACCGCGCAGGTACCGGCGCGCCTTTGCTCCCATCATCGAGCCCGGCTCGTCCCGGCCGAGCAGCACCACGCGCAGGCCCGGGTAGCGTTCGGCGATCTCCGCGGCCGCTTCAACGCCGGTCAGGCCGGCGCCGACCACCGCCACCGTGCCCGCACCGGCACGGGCCAGCTCGGCCAGCCGGGCGTTGAGACGCTCGGCCTCCGCGCGGCTGTTCAGCGTGTACGCGTGGGCGCCCACGCCTGGCACGGTGACGGTGTCGGCCACGCTTCCGAGGGCGTAGACCAGGTAGTCGTAGCCCAGCGACCGGTGGCCATCGGCGCCGGCCACCGCGACCTCACGCCGGTCGGGGTCGATGCGCGTTGCCCAGCCCTCGACGAACTCGACGCCGGTGCCGGCCAGCAGCGCCGGGATGCGGTAGTCGGTCAGGGTCTGCCCGGTGGCGATCTGGTGCATCCGTAGCCGCTCGGTGAACTGGTCGGACGGGTTGACCAGGATCACGTGGGCGCCGGTGCGGCGGGTGCGCCGAGCCAGCTGGATCGCGCTCATGACGCCGGTGTAGCCGCCGCCGAGCACGACGATCGTCGGTTTCATGTGTCCTCCTCATGTCCGGCCCCGGTCGGGGTGCCGTCACCTCCACGGACGAGGCGGCCGGGCGGCGGTGTGAGCCGAGCCGGACGTGACGCCAGGCACACCGACCTCGCGCGGCAACGCTCGGATCAGGCGACGTCGGCCGCCGGCAGGCGCTGGGCGCGCGGCTCGGCCGGCTCGGCGCCGGCCGGCAGGCCGAGGACGATCCACGCCGCGTAGCTGGCGGCGGCGATCAGACCCATCTCGAACGCGGTGGCGTCGAGCACGATCAGCGCGGTCAACGGCAGCGCCACCCCACCCACGGCCGAGCCGACCAGGCTGACGGTGCCGGCCGTCCACCACCGCCAGAAGACGCCCGCACCCTGCCTGCCGTCCGCAGCCACGCCCCCGACCCTCCGGCGAGTGAGTTCCAGAATGAAACGCACTATACTCGATTCGTGAAGCGGGCGGACCTCGCGGACGCCGACTGCGGTATCGCCCAGGCGCTCAGCGTGATCGGCGACTGGTGGACGTTCCTCGTGGTGCGGGACGTCGCGGGCGGCATCACGCGCTTCGACCAGCTCCAGCGCGAGCTGGGGGTCAGCCGCCGTGCGCTCGCCGAGCGGCTGGCCGGCCTCGTCGCGCACGGCGTACTGGAGAAGCGGCTCTACTGCGATCGCCCGCCGCGGTACGACTACCTGCTCACCGCCAAGGGCGAGGCGCTGTTGCCCGCCCTGATCGCCCTGCAGGAGTGGGGGACCACGCACGTGATGGGCGACGGCGTGCCCACCGCGACCAGCAAAGACGGCTCGGCCGAGGTGCGCCGGGTGCGCGACCTGGTCGGCCGGAAGGTGCCGGACGTCCTGATCCAGGACCACCACGGGCGGCGCGTGCCTGCGACGGCGGCTGGCGGCCCCTGGACCGTGCTCTACTTCTTCCCCGGCGCCTACGCCCCCGGCGGGCAGGGCTACCCGCCTGGTTGGGGCGACATCCCCGGCGCCGCCGGCTGCACGCTGGAGGCCCGCACGTACGCCTCGCGGTACACCGACTTCGTCGCCGCTGGCGCCACGGTCCGTGGCGTGAGCATGCAGCGCCCCGACCAGCTTGCCGCCTTCGTCGAGTTCGCGCGATTGCCGTATCCGCTTCTGTCCGATCAGGACAGCAAGCTCGCGGCCGGGCTCCTGCTGCCTACCTTCCGGGCCGCGGGAAGCGTCCACTTCAGACGGTTCACGCTGCTGGCCGATCCGGCCGCGGTCATCCGCGCGGTGCAGTTCCCCATCGACGATCCAGCCGGCTCAGTGGACGCGATGCTCGCCCTGGTTCGTCAGTTGGCAGCCGGTGGAGTGCCGCCGGCCCGACCGTCCACCGGCGACGAGCCGGCGCCGGTCAGTTGATCGGGTTGTCCGTCTCGCCGGGCGGGGCAGGGTCAGGTGCGTGGGCCGGGTCGACCGTGAACACCCACCGCAGGTCGAACTCCTCCGGCGTCCGGTACGCCTCGGCGATCGCCTCGCGGGTCTTCTGTTCGAGCTCGTCCTCGGTGCGGGCGACGATGTCGATCTCGACCTCGCCGGCCGCGCGCAGGGCCGTTGGTCCCGGGCGACGGTGACCTTTGGCGGTGCCGCCGCGGCCGCCGGGATCGGCAAGGTGGGACGCCAGCGTGATCCAGAGAACGGGGTACCTGCCGCACGTCGGCGAATGCGACGGTCTGTCCATCACGATGGAACGGTTCCGGGTGAGCGGATCGACCAATCTTCCGGGTCCGCCAGGCCGCGCCGGATGCCGAAGTCGATCTGCTGGCCTGGCGGATATGATCCGAAACCGGCCGGTTTAGCCGAGGTCAAGCCGACGGGCAGACGACGCCGGACCCCGGCCGGGATGGTGGGGGATGGGCGTGCGCGACCTTTACCCGGGCTACTTCGCCCTGGTAATGGCGACTGGGATCTGTTCCACGGCGTTGCAGGACATCGGGCAGAGCCGCGGATCGGCGGTCCTGCTCGTGGTGGCCGTGATCAGCTTCGGTGTGCTCTGCGCGGCGCTGGGCTGGCGGCTGGTCCGCTTCCCTCGCCGCCTGGTCGACGACCTGTGCGCGCCGGACCGGGCGTTCGCGTTCTTCACCCTGGTCGCCGCGAGCAACGTGCTGGCCGTCCGGCTGGTCGCCGACGACCACCGGCTGCCCGCGCTCGCGCTGGCCGGGCTCGGCGCCGTGGTGTGGCTCGGCCTGACCTATGCCATCCCGGTGCGCCTGGTCCTCGGCCCGCGGCCGGCGCCAGTGCTGGCCGGCGTCAACGGAACCTGGTTCGTCTGGGTGGTCGGCACCCAGTCGTTCGCGGTCGTCGCCGCCGCCCTGGACCGGCCCCACGGCGGTCATGCCCGGGTGAGCGCGCTGCTCGCGGTCCTGATGTGGTCGGTCGGCGTCGTGCTGTACCTGATGGTCGCCGCCCTCGTGCTGACCCGGCTGCTGCTGCTCGATGTCACACCGCAGGATCTGACCCCGCCGTACTGGGTCACCATGGGAGCCACCGCGATCACCGTGCTGGCCGCGGCGGGCATCCTTGCCATGGCGCCGGAGCCCGCGGTCAGCGCCGCCCGCCCGGTCGTCGCCGGCCTCGGGATCATGCTGTGGGCGTTCGGGACCTGGCTCATCCCGCTGCTGATGGCGTTCGGCGTGTGGCGGCACGCGGTGCACCGGGTCCGGTTGGGCTACCTGCCGGCCCTGTGGAGCATCGTCTTCCCGCTCGGCATGTACGCGGTGGCGAGCATGCACCTGGGCGCGGTCGCCGGTCTGCCGCTGGTGGAGCGGATCGGGCGCGCCTGGACGTGGGTGGCCGTTGCCGCCTGGCTGGTGGTGTTCGTCGGGATGTGCCATGCGCTGGTCCGGAGCGTGCTGCCGCGGCGCCGACCGGTGCCGGGACGGGAGTAGGCCGAGGCACCGGGCCCGCGGTTTCCGGCCAGGCGGCAGGTCCGTGGCTGCGCTGGTGGCCCGGCCATTGTGGACGCTGGGGCCGGCCGGTGGCCGTAGGGTCTTTGGTCCCGGCTGGACAGGGCCTGCGTACCTGGCCGGGCGTCGGCGACCGTAGGAAGAGTGGGCGCGTGCATGGAACAACACAGGCTCCGCCCGTCCCGCGGCCGGTGCGGGTGCCGAAGCATGCCACCGCGGAGCGGCCGTTCATGGTCATCTGGGAGGCGACCCAGGCGTGCCCGCTGGCCTGCCGGCACTGTCGCGCCTCGGCCCGGCCATGGCGGGACCCGGGCGAGCTGTCCACGCAGGAGGCGGTCGACCTGATGACCCAGGTGGCCGAGTTCGGGCGGCCGGCTCCGCTGTTCGTCATCACCGGCGGGGATCCGTTCGCCCGGCCTGACCTGACCATGCTCGTCCGCCGCGGAACCGAGCTCGGCCTGGCGGTGGCGGTGTCCCCGTCCGGAACCCCCACGCTGACCCGCGAGGCGCTCGCCGGCCTGCGCGCGGCCGGTGCCCGCGCCGTGTCGCTGAGCCTCGACGGCGCCGACCCCGCCCACCATGACGGGTTCCGCGGTGTGGACGGCGTGTACGAGGCGACCATGCGCGCCTGGGCCGACGCCACCGAGGTCGGCCTGAAGGTACAGATCAACACAACCGTCACCCGCGGCACGGTGATGGAGCTCCCCGACATCGCCGCGGAGATTCGCCGCCGCGGCGCGATGCTGTGGAGCGTGTTCTTCCTGGTGCCCACCGGCCGGGGCCGCGCCTTGGCCGGTCTGGATCCGGCCGGCAACGAAGACGTTCTCAACTTCCTGTACGACTTGGGCGAGCAGATTTCGGTCAAGACCACCGAGGCGCACCACTTCCGCCGGGTGTGCCTGCAACGCGCCGCGCTCGACCGCCGCGGCGTACCGCCGGAGAAGGTCATGCGGCTGGGGCCGCTGTACCGGCTACTGCGCGACCGGACCGACGAGCTGGGCCTGGCCGGCCCGCCGAGCCGCCGGCGCCGCCCGCCGTTGCAGGTCGCCGGCGGCAACGGCTTCACGTTCGTCTCGCACCGCGGTCACGTCTATCCCAGCGGCTTCCTCCCGGTGGCCGCCGGCAACGTGCGGACCCGGCGGCTGGTCGACATCTACCGCCGGTCCCCGCTGTTCACCGGGCTGCGCGACCCCACCCGCCTGCGCGGCCGGTGCGGTGCCTGCGAGTATCGCACGGTGTGCGGCGGCTCCCGCGCCCGCGCGTACGCCGTGACCGGTGATCTGTACGCGGAGGAGCCCGGATGCAGCTACCAGCCCGGCTCGTTCCCGTACCCGGTGCTGTAGTGCGGCGTCGGGTACGCGCTGAACGGTGCTGGGCGGTCCCGGGCCCGGCCGGTGTGCGAACGTCGAACAGGAGCGGGGCGTCCCGCTGGTCGGACATGGTCTCCTGTGAGGGAACCGCCTTGCCTGCGGGGTATGGAAGTACACAAGAGACTGCCGCTCTCGGCCGCGACGGCTACGACGTGAGTACCTGGTGCCGGCGACACTGCCACCCTCATCCACATTCTCTGCCGGCGTCCCCGTAGAGCTTAGCGGGCGAACTGATGTCCTATATGGACGTCCGATGCGCTGGGCACCCACTTCGGACCCATGCATGCCGAGGTCGTGAGCCATCGTTGGGCCCGGCGGTCGTCGAGATCAGTACGACACGGTCCGCCTGCCGACCGACGAGTGGGCGCAGCGCACGGGGAGCTCACGAAGAGCTCGGTCAGGAGTTGATCGACCAACTCTCGGATGCGTCCAGTCGTTGGCGCCGGTAAGCGCCGTGGCCGACGGCGACGGTACCCGGCTCCTGCTCATCGGCGGCCAGCTGCCCGCGCAGTCGCTGGACATCCGCCGGGCGGTGCTGGGAAAGGTATAGGCCCAGCGCCGACCGCCAGACCCGCCGGGCACGCTCCGGCAGGCCGGCCGCCGCATACGTCTCCGCCAGCCGGTCGAGGGTGTCGGCCTCGGCGTGGCTGTTGCCCAGGCGGCGGTACAGCGTGAGGGTCGCCTGGTAGTACTCCACCGCCTCGGGATAGCGGCCGGTGCGGTAGGCGACGTACCCAAGGCCGTCCAGCGTCGCCGCCTCCCCGACCGGGTTGCCGAGCCGGCGAAACATGCGCAGGCTCTGCTCGCAGTGGCGACGCGCCCGGTCGAAGCTGCCCATCCGGGCCGCGTACCAGCCGACCTCGTTGAGCGCCACCGCCTCCCACGCCGCCGTGCGCGCCTGCTGGAACAACCGCCGGGCGCGTTCGCTGTACTCGGCCGCCAGGTGGTCGTCACCGATCAGCTCCCAGGCCCAGGCGACCGCGAGGTAGGTGTACGCCTGCCCGCCGGTGTCGCCGGTCTGTTCGGCGATGGCGAGGGCCCGGCCCAGGTGGGCCAGCGCCTCGTCGTGCCGGCCAGCCGCCGAGCAGGCGCGCCCAAGGTCCCGCTGGGCGAGGAGCTGGACCGCGGGGTCGGACAGCGCCTCGGCGGCGGCCGCCGCGGCTCGCCACATGGCGAGGTTCGCGGTGCGCAGCCCGCGCTGGTGGTGGAAGGTGTCCAGCGCGTCGGCCAGCTGCCACACGGCGGTGTGCCAGCCCTGTTCGGCGGCGAACCGGTGTACCGCGAGCAGGCAGGCGTGCTCGTTGTGCAACCAGCTCAGCCCGGCGTCGGCGGTATCGAAGCCGGCCGCAGGGCCGGGTCCGGTGGGCCGGTGCAGCCGGATCGGAGGACTGTGCGGACGCAGCAGCCGGTCGGCGGCGTACGCGGTGTGCACGTAGAACTCGACCAGCCGGCGGAGCGCGCCGGTGCGCGTTTCGGCGGAGCGGTGCCCGGCAACCTCGGTGGCGTACAGCCGGATCAAGTCGTGCATCCGGTGCCGGCCCTGGGCCCCCGGCTGTACCAGATGCGCGTCCTCCAGCTTGCCCAGCAACATCCGGGTCTGACCGCGCGGCCGGTCGATGAGGGCGGCGGCCGCTGGTACCCCGATGTCCGGTCCGGGCGCCAACGCGACGAGCTCCAGCACCTCCGCGAGGTCCTCGTCCAAGGCCTGATGGGAGCAGGAGAATACGGCGCGCAGGTTGGCGTTGCCGTCCCCGGTGCTCAGCGCGTCCAAACGGGTGTCGGCGTCCAGCAGCTCCTCGGCCAGGTCGGCCAGCGGGAGGGCGCGGTGCCGGGCGGCCCGGGCGATGACGATGGACAGCGCGAGCGGCAGCCCGGCGCACTGGTCCAGCAGTGCCTGTACCGCCTGGGATTCGGCATCGACCCGGTCGCTGCCCAGGCAGGCCGACATGAGATGGTGCGCATCGCCGCGGTTCAGCACGTCCAGTGCGAGTGGTACCGCGCCGTGGGTGGTGAGCAGGCCCGCCAGCCGGTGCCGGCTGGTGACCAGCACTGCGCAGGTGGGGCTGCCAGGCAGCAGCGGCTCGATCTGCGTGGTGTCCCGGGCGTTGTCCAGCACGACCAGGATCCGCTTGCCCGCGGTCAGGCTGCGGTACAGGCCGACCTGGGTGTCCAGGTGCATGGGCACCGCGGCCGGGGGCAGCCCGAGCGCGCGCAGCAGCCCGTGCAGCGCGATCTCCCTGGGCACCGGGCTGCCCGAAGGGTCGAAGCCGCGCAGGTTCAGGTAGAGCTGGCCGTCTGGGAACTGGTCGATGTTCTGGTGCGCCCAGTGCACGGCGAGCCAGGTCTTGCCCACCCCACCCGGCCCGCCGATCAGGACGACCGGCAGCGCGCCGCGCGCGGTGCGGCCGAGGATCGCGGCGGAGATGGTGGCGAGCTCGGCGACCCGGCCGACGAACACCGGTGGTGGCGCGGGCAGCTGGCGCGGTACGGGCGCCGCCGCGGGCTCCGGCCTGTCGGGCACCGAGATACCTGGTCCGTGGCCCAGCGACGGGTCGGCGTTGAGGATGCGCCGGTGCAGCTCGGCCAGCGCGGGAGTGGGGTCGGTACCCAGCTGTTCGGCGAGCCGGTCGCGAATGCGCCGATACTGGTCGAGGGCCTCGGCGGAGCGGCCGCTACGGTACAGCGCGAGCATCAGCTGCCCGGCGACCCGTTCGTCCAGCGGGTGCTCGGCGGCGGTGGTGGCGAGTTCGGTGAGCACGTTGCTGTGCCGGCCGAGCCGCAGCGCGCAGTCGTTGCGGTCCAGTGTCGCGGCGAGCCGTTCGCGCTCCAGCATTTCCCGGACGCCGTTCACCCACGGGGTGTCCAGATCGGCGAAGGGTACCCCGTGCCACAGCCCGAGCGCCTGGGGGTGAACAGCGGCCAGGCCGCCTCGTCGTCGGCCGCCCGGGCCGCCGCGACGAGCTGGGTGAACCGGTGCATGTCCACTGCCGCCGGATCGACCTCGACCGAATACGCGGCGGAGTGCCCGAGGATGGCCACGCCGGCCGCGGCCAGGGCCTGGCGAAGGCGGGACAGGTAGCTGTACAAGGTCTCCCGGGCTCGCTGCGGAGGCCGCACCCCCAGATCCGGCCGACCAGCTCGTCGATCGGGACCCGCCGGTTCGCGTCGACCAGCAGCACGGCCAGCACGGAGCGCTGCCGCAGCGGTCCGAGGTCAATCTTCCGCCCGTCGATCCGGGCGTCGATATCGCCAAGCAACCGGAACTCGATGGGCACCCGGATACTCTCCGTCTCGAAGGCTTCACCTGGAGTTTCAAGCTTTGCACAAGGATGGTGCAGGGGCAGTACCCGACGATGACCGGGGTGCGGAAGTGGCAGCAAGGCCGAAACTTCCGGAACGCTTCTCGGCATTTTCGGAGTTGGGGGGAGGCTGCTGTGGCCGACGTTCGTGTCCGCCTTTTCGGGCCGATCGACGTGGTCGTCGACGGTGCGCCGGTGGCGCTCGGGCACATCAAGCAACGGTCCGTCCTCGCCGTCCTGGCAATGGAGCCGAACCGGGTGGTTTCCCGGGAACAGCTGGTCGACCGGGTGTGGGACTGCCGGCCGCCCGCGTCGGTGCACAACGTCCTCTACGGGTACCTCGGCAAGCTGCGGCGCGTGCTCGCCGGCTGCGGGCTGCGGCTGGACCGCCGACCCGGCGGCTACCTGCTCGACATCGACGAGCTGCTGATCGACGTTCATCGGTTCCGTCGGTTGGTGGCGGACAGCCGCGGCGACGGGCTCGGCGCGGAGAGCCGGCTGCGGGAGGCGTTGGAGCTGTGGCATGGCGAGCCGTTCGCCGGCGTGACCAGCGGGTGGCTGGTCCAGGTGCGGCGGCAGCTGGTGGACGAGCGGCTGGCCGCGATCCTGGACCGCAACGACCTCGCCCTGCGCCAGGGCCGGGCCGGGCACCTGCTGCCCGAGCTGCGTGCGCTAGCCACCAGCCACCCGCTCAACGAGCGGCTGGTCGGCCAGCTGATGCTCGCGCTGCACGGCTCCGGCCTGAGCTGGGAGGCCCTCGCGGTGTACGCGGACACGCGACAGCGGCTGGCCGGCGAGTTCGGGCTGGACCCGAGCGAGGCCCTGCAACACCTGGAGCGGCAGATCCTCACCGGCGCGCTGGGGCTGATCATGCCGGTCGGCACGGGCATCAGCGGATCGTGACCGCGGCCCGCCTATCGGCGCCAGCGTGGCTTGGGGACGGCGCACGCCGTCCCCAAGCCACGGCCACCGTATAGGCCAGACCGACCAGCCAGCCTGCGTTCACCGCCCACATCACCCCGGTAGCGCCGAACCGGGCCTGCAGTGCGTACGACAGCGGCAGTCGGACCAGCAGGAACGACAGCACGGTACAGGCCAACGGCTGTACGGTGCGTCCCGCGCCGTTGAGGTACCCGTGTACCACGGCCATGACCGTGTAGAGGACGAAGAACGGGTAGGTGATCACGATGTAGCGGACGATGAGCGCCCGCACGGTCGGATCGTGTGTGAACAGGTCCGCCAGCACCGGGCTCAGGCCGATCACCAGCGCGGACACCAGCAGGGTGAGCACGGTGGCGAACCCGGTAGTCCGACGTAGTCCTTGCCGCACCCGGTCGATGCGACCGGCGCCCAGGTTCTGCGCGACGAACACGGTCAGCCCGCCGGACAGGTCCAGGAACACCATCGCTGCGAACACCTCCAGCCGCCCGGCGACGGTCAGCGCGGCGATCAGCGGCGCGCCCAGCGGGTAGGCGACCCAGACCAGCACCATGATGCCGAGCGCCAGCAGCACGTGCTGGACGGCCACCGGGAGCCCGAGCCGGAGGCCGTCGCGCAACTCGCGGCCGAGCGCCGCGCGCGGCACGTGCCGCCACCCCAGCGAGTACGCCCAGCGGACGTAGCCCAGCCCGGCGGCGAAAGCGGCCGTACTCACCACGACGGTGGCCAGGGCCGCGCCGGTCAACCCGAGCCGGAGCACCGCGACGAACAACCAGCAGAACACCGCGTTGAGCAGGCTGCTGCCGGCCAGCAGCGCCATGGTCCCGCGCGAGTTGCCCAGCCCGCGCAGCAACGCCGCGACCGCGCCCAGCCCGAACACGGACGGGAACGCCAGCGCGAGCACGCCCAAGAACACTCGGCTGTCGTGGGCGACGTCGCCGTGCACCCCCATCGCGTTCAGCAGGACACCGGCGAGCGCCAGCACCAGCACCAGGCAGGTGAGCGACCAAACGGCCGTGGCCACCGCCAGCGCCGCTGCGGTCCCCGCCAGCTCCCCGTCCCGGCCCGCTCCGGTGAGCCGGGCTATCCGGATGGAGAACCCGGTCGCGATGCCGAGGAACGCGCCGTCCACGAGGTAGTACAGCGGTTGGCTCACCCCCACCGCGGCCAGGCCGCCGACCCCGACATACCTGCCCACGATCGCTCCGTCAACGAGCAGGTACGACTGCTGGACCAGGTTGGCCAGGGTCAGCGGCGCGCTGAAGCCGACAATGGCCCGCAGGATCGGGCCGCCGGTCAGCTCGGCCACCCGGCACCGTCACCGAACTCGTCGCGCACCAGCTCCTCCCCCGCGAACTCGTCGCCGGCCGCGGACCGCAGCTGGTCGATGTGCCTCGCCAGGCCGGCCACGCTTCGCTCGACCAGCAGCGCGGCCGCGTCCAGCTGCACATCCAGGTAGGTGGCGATGTTGTTGACGAGCGAGATGGCCATGATGGAGTCCCCACCGAGAGCGAAGAAGTCGGCATCCACGTCGATCGAACGATACCCGAACGCGTCCGCCCAGCACCGGGCCACCGCTGCCTCGCACTCGCTGTACCCGCCCTCTGGCCGCCCGGTCAGCTCTACCTCCACCGCGTCCATGACCCGCCGCAGCTGCTCCGCCGCGGCCTGGCGCTGCTGCTCGCGGGCCTGCGTCGCGGCCTCGATCTGCTGGGCCACGGGCGCGGCGAGGGCGACGTCGTAGGTGGACAGCACGTGCGCCAGGTCTCCGTCGTAGTTGACCTCGCCGGCGAACACCCGCTGCTGCCGCGACCGCAGCGCCTCATCCAGTATGGATAGCGCCTGGTCGGTGGGCAGCGCCTTGAACGTCGTGTCCTGGTTGGTGCCGTAGGCCACCGCCATGCCGATCTCCTTCCAGGCCACCCAGTCCACGGCGAGCACGTGGCAGCCCGGGTCGTCATTGGCCCGCGCGACGGTGTCCAGGTAGTAGTTGGCCGCCGCGTAGTCGCCCTGCCCGGAGGCTGGGAAGACGGTCGCGACCGAGGAGAAGTGCACGATGAAGTCCGGCCTGCTGTCCCGGGTGAGCTGGTCGAGCACGAAGCCGCCGTGCACCTTGGGCCGCACCACGGCGTCGAAGTCGGCAAGCTCCCGGAAGGCGATGAGGTTCTCACCGGGGATGCCGGCGGCGTGCACGATGCCGTCGATGCGCCCGAACCGCCACCGGACCTGCTTGACCGCTTCCGTCAGCGCCTCTGGATCGCCGGCGTCGGCCTGCAGCACGTGCACCTGCGCGCCGAGGGCGGCCAGCTCTGCGTCGAAACCGGCGGCCTCCGCCGGCAGGCCGGATCGGCTCAGCAGCACCACGTTGATCCCGCGCTGCCGGACCGCGAAGGCCCGCGCCACCGCGCGGCCGAGGGCACCGGTACCGCCGGTGATGAGATAGGTGCCGCCGGGCTTGAGGTAGTCCGGATGCGCGCTCGTGTCGATCTTTGGCAGCTCCTCGAAGACCTCGCGGTACCGCTGGGTGCCGCGCAGCAGGGTGATACCCGGCTCGCCGGAGGCCAGGGCTTGCCGCAGCGTCGCGGCTGGTACCGCGCCGTCCACGTCCACCACCGCCGTCGTCAGGTACGGGTACTCGCGCACGATGGTCTTCGCCAGGCCCACCAGCGTGGCGTTCTCCGCGGTCACCCGCTCTCCGGGCACCGCGGCCACCGCGGTGTTGGTCAGCACCGTGAGATGGAGCCGGGCGCCGGCACCCATCAGGGCCTTGGCGAGCAGGAACAGCGTGTACAAGTTCTTGCGCACCCGTCGGTCCAGTTCGGTGACGTCGGTGGCGGGCCGGTCCTCGAAGCCGAGTGCGAACACGATACGGTCGTACTCGCCGTCGACGGCCAGCTCGGCGATGCGTTCGCAGTCTTCTTCCCCGGACGTCGCGGGGTCTGTCAGCCGCAGGATGCGTGCCTGCGGAAGGCTTTCCCGCAGCACCCCTTCGGCCTTGGTCGACGGATCGACCAGCGCGAGCACCGTACCGACGGTTGTCTGGCCTGTGGACAGCGGCTCCGCAGGGACGAACTCGATGCGGTGGGTGGCCGGCCGGGCGGCGGCTTCCGCCACCATCGCCGGTGCGGCGAGACGGTCGCGCCAGTGGGCCGGGAAGTCCACCCAGCACCGGTGTTCCTCGAACTCGTAGGGCGGCAGGTGAATGATCCGCGGGCGCCGGTACGGGTATAGCCACTCCGTGTCCACCGGACCGCCGTCCACATAGGATACCGCAATCTCGTACCGCGGATCATCGGCCGGCCCGGTCCGCCATCCCTCTACCGTGGAGTAGACGAGAGCCGAGCCATCCACTGCGTCCTCCAGCAGCGCCGCGAGCAGGTCTCGCAGCTCCGGCAGGCTGGACACGCCGAGGGCGAGCCGGCAGCGGTGCGTGGTGCGGGTCGTGTTCGAGGTGTAGCAGATGTCGGCGAGGTCATGACCGGCGAAGCGCCCGGTGTCGATGTACTCGATGTACCGGCGGACCAGACCGCGCAGCGCCGCGTCTGTGTGGGCACTGATCGTGAACAGGTACTCCGCGCCGCTGTGCCCCGCCGGGTAACCTGAGCCGCGGTACTCCTCCAGGACCACATGGCAGTTGGTGCCGCCCAGCCCGAAGGCACTCACCCCACATCGGCGAGGTCCGCTTGTCGCCCACGGCTCGGGACGGGTTGGAACGCGGATCGGCCCACTGGCGAAGTCGATCTTTTGGTTGGGACAGGCGAAGTTGGCCAGTGGAGGAATGACGCGGTGCCACAGAGTGAGCGCAGCCTTGATGATGCCGAGCACGCCCGAAGCCTCGAAGAGGTGGCCGATGTTCGCCTTGACCGACCCAGCGGCGCAGAACTGCGTCCGGTCGGTGTACCGGGCGAAGGCCCGCCGCAGGCCGTCGAACTCGATCGGGTCGCCGACCCGGGTGGCGGTGCCGTGCACCTCGATGTACCCAAGGGTGGCTGGGTCGATGCCCGCGTCCTGCCAGGCGGCCGTCAGCAGGTCCGCCTGAGCCGCGGCGTCCGGGCTGGTCAGCCCGCCGCGGTCGCCGTCGTGGTTGACCGCGCTGCCGAGGATGACCGCATAGATCTGGTCGCCATCGGCGATGGCCTTTTCCAGCGGCTTGAGCACCACCGCGCCCGAGCCCTCGCCCAGCCCGGTGCCGTCCGCGCGCTCGTCGAAGGTGCGCGTCATCCCGTCCGGCGATTCGATGCCAATGGCGGTGTGCGGGTGCTTGACCGGAGCGCCGGTCACCCGCGCACCGGCCACAATGGCCATGTCGCAGTCGCCGAGCAGCAGCGCGTTCTTCGCCTGGTGGACCGCCACCAGCGAGGCCGAGCAGGCGCTGTCCACCACCATGCTCGGCCGTGTAGGTCGAGGTGGCTGGACAGGCGGTTGGCCATCATGGTGGGCACGTTGCCGACCAGCCCGATCTGGACAAGCGAGCTGTCAACCCGGTTGAAGTACTCCATGTAGGACTGTCCCGGGTTCGCTGCGAAGCCTACGAACACCCCGGTCCGGGTGCCCCGGATCCGCCCCGCGTACCCGGCGTCCTCCACCGCCCGGTACATGTTGCGCATGATCAGCCGCAGGTGTGGATCGGTGGTGCTGGCCTGCTTCGGCGTCAAGCCGAAGAACTCGTAGTCGAAGCCGTCGATGCGATCAAAGTAGCTGCCATCGTGGTACCGGACCTCGGGATCGGCCACTTCGCGGATCGTGGTGGCCCGCATATACCGGACATAGTCCGACATATCGCGGCGGCGCTCAGTCGGAAACGGTCTGGTCAAACACGTTCCACTGTGGATGATGTCCCAGAAGGCATGGATGTCACGGGCTTGCGGCACCTCTACGGACATCCCGATGATCGCGATCTGGTTACCCATGCTGGTCTCTTCCTGGTTAGTGGATGTCGGTAAGCAGGCGGGTCAACGTCTCGCCATTGACCTCGTCGAACCGGGTGACGCCAGCCGCGCGTAGGGTACGAACCGTCCGGACCCACTCGACGGGCCGGGCGATCTGGCGGCTCAGCAGGCCCGCGGCCTGGCCGGTGTCGAACGTCGTTCCGCTGATGCAGGAGACGACGCGGGCGTGGCCGGGCATGAACTTGTACCGTTCGGCGATAGCCTGGAACGGCTTCACTGCGGGTGCCATCAGCGGTGTGTGGAACGGGCCGCTCACCCTCAGCGGTACCACCTGGCGGGCACCTGCGCGCCGTAGCGCGGTCGCCGCCGGCGTCAGCTGGTTGCGGTCGCCGGCGATGACCGTCTGCCGGTCCGAGTTGCGGTTGGCCACGTACACCTGCGGCAGACCGCTGGCCCGCAGCACAGCCTCGACCTGCTGCGCGGTCAGCCCGGACACCGCGGCCATCCCGCCGGAGATCCTCGACATCAGCCGGCCGCGCTCGCTGACCAGCTCCAGCCCGGTACGGAAGGTGAGCACGCCGGCGGCGACCAGCGCGTTGTACTCGCCGAGGCTGTGTCCGGCGAAGAACTGGTACCGGTCCGGCGCGCCGTCCAGGGCGCGCCGGGCGGCGAGCGCGTTCACCACGTAGATGGCCGGCTGCGCGTACCGGGTATCGCGCAGCCGGTCCTCTGGGTCGTGCAGGCACAGCTCCCGCAACGAGTACCCGAGCACCTCGTCGGCAACGTCGGTCAGCTCCGGGTACCGCTCGAACAACCCGCTGCCCATGCCGCGGTGCTGGCTGCCCTGCCCGGGGAACAACAGGCACTGCATCCGGTCAACCTCCGTCCATTCAGTAACCTTGCACAGCTGTGCATGGCAGGTCGGCGTATCCGGCCTCCCGTAAGCAGGTGCGCGTCAGCACCCGCGCCGCCGGCCCGGGGCCGAAATCCACCAGGCGGTCCGGCCGGGCCCGCTCCACGGTCCGAGTGACGATCGCACTCCAGTCGAACATCCGGCAGATGGACTGATGTGATACATCCCGGAACAGGTCGCTGGAGTGCTGGAGGTTGTCCGGCCGGCCGGTGATATATACCGGTACTGCCAGTCGAGACCCGGTCAGGTCATAACCGATGAACGACCGGTCCCGATCGAGCAGATCCACCGCTGCGGCGAGTAGTCCACTATGGAACGGTGCGGTTGACGTCAGGTAGAACCACCGCACGCCTGGCCGCTGGAACTCGGCCTGGTGGATCGTCCGGAACATCTCCAGCGCCGGTCCCATTCCACCAAGAACGTGGAATCCGGCGGAGTTGACGACGGATATCTGGACGGGGGAGGTCGACCGCTCAGCGTACCTCTTGACCATCAGCTGAAGCTGATCGCGGTCGATGCCCACCACCGCGGCCATTGGCGCGTCGTGGTCCGGCGTCCGGCTGCCGAGCAGGGCGTCGTAGACCTGTTGGGACCGGACGATGGTCAGGGTGACCAGCCGCAGCGAGGCGGCGCAGGCATCAAGGAAAGTCCCCCTGTCGTCCAGACACCGGGCCGCCACCACCGCCGAGTACAACCCAAGGCTGTGCCCGGCCGCGCCGACCAATTGCTGTCCGCCCGGCCTGCGCGCCACCCACCGGCTCAGCAGACACAGGTGGTACAGGTGGGTCCGCACGCCCTCGATAAGGGAGCTTCGCCGGGACCTGGACAGCCGGGTGGCACCTGACAGCCAGGCCGGTACCGAAGCCCCGTGCGGCAGGTACCGACGGTACGAGTCCGGGTCGCACCGATCGAGTGCGGCGGTGACCGCCGCACAGGCCGTGCGGAACAGCTGGGTGTACTCCGGACGCCGGCACAGCTCGCCTATCCCGGCGTTGTCCGGCCCACCCGTTCCATTGAAGAGAAACATTACCCGCATCGAAATCACCGGCGTCGATGCTCACACGGTTGGCTCCAACGAACGTGGAAGGGACGTGGAATACCGCAAAAGCTGGTTTGCCGGCGGTACCGTCGGATCGAATACTTCCTATGGAAGCGATTGCCCGGATGCGTCGAGAGGAGCGCGATGGCGGCCGGCACGATCGTGGAGACCTCCTGGCGGCTGGTCCGGCGGCACACTGTTCCCGTTCCGTTTCACGGCCGGACGGACCGGGACGGACCGCTGACCCTTGGGCAGCTGAACATCCTGCGCTGGATGACGGCGGGAGACGAGCCGATCTACGCCACCATCGGCTGCGCGGTGGATCTGCCCGAGAAGGCCGGCGTGACCGACGTGGCAAAAAGCGTGGCCGTACTGCTGGCCCGGCATGAAGGGCTGCGCACGGTCTTCGACCTCGACGACCCACCGCGCCAGCACGTCCTCGGTTCGGGCGTTCTGCCCCTGGACGTGTACACGGTGGCCGCTGAGCCGGCGGTGCCGGTCGACCCCGCCGCCCTCGCCACCGAGCTCGGTGCCCGGCTGCGGGCCGACGCTTCCTACCATCCGGGCCGGCTGCCGCTGCACATCGCCGTGGCAGTCCGGGGCCGGACGGTCGGCGCGTGCGTGGCCGGATTCAGCCATCTGGTGGTGGACGAGTGGGGCATGCAGGTCGTACGAGCCGAACTGGCCGAGATGATCCGCGATCCGGCGGCGCGGCGGATCGGCGGAATCCGTCATCAACCGTTGGATCAGGCGGCTGTGGAAAGCACGCCCGAGATGCGGCGCCGCGCGGCCGCGGCGCTGAACCGGTGGGCGAAGCTGCTGCCGCGGTTGCCGCAATGCCACTATCCCGCGCCGCGGACCGGCGCGGCGGGCGGCTCCGTCGCCGTCGAGATGTCCTCACCCGCGGCGGCGGCAGCCCTGCGTGTCGTCGCGGCGCGCACCCGGGTGAGCCGGTCGAGCGTGGTCCTCGCCGCTGTCTGCGCGGTCCTCGCCCGCCGGACCGGCAACCGGAGCCTGGTCTTCCCGACGCTGTCCGGCAACCGGTTCGAGCGCAGCCTCACCGGCTACGTGGGCACCCTTGTGCAGAGCAGCCTGACCGTGGTCGACGTGGACGGTGCGCCGTTCGACACCCTGGCCCGGCGGGCCTGGGCCGCGGTGGTCGAAGCCGGCCGGCACGGTGTCTACGACATCGACCGGCGCGTTGAGCTGACCCGGCAGGTCGAGCGTCGGCGTGGCGTACGCCTTGATTTCGAGCCGCTGTTCAACAGTACCGTCATCGAGCCCGGCACTATTGCCCACGATGTCGGGCCTGGCCCTTGCGGTCCCACCACGGTACACGCACGGACGATGCCACCGACGCCGACACTGATCCGGTTCGACTTGTACGAAGTGGATGGTGCGATGCGGCTGAGGCTGTGGACGGGGGACACCGGCCGGCTACCGGCCCATGAAGCGGAGTCCCTGCTGCGGGCGGTGGAACGGCTCCTCGTTGTGGCCGCAAGGGGCGACGTCGATGCCGAGGGCATGGAGCGCGCTATCGGTCTGGAACCGATCCGGCGTGGCGCGGGGTGGTTGCGAGTCGATTCGCAGTGGGTGGAGCTGGCCGAGGTACGGCGTCTGCTCGAAACGGTGTTCGGCGAGGGTAGAGCCCGGCTGTTCGCAAAAGACGGCTCGCTGCTCGCTTATGTCATTGCGGGGGAATCCGCGCGTAGCCCGGAGGAGGCACGTGCCCGGTGTCTGGCAGCAGTCGAGCCCGGCAGTCCAGCCACGGTGCCACAGCGGTTCATCATGTGCCACGACGACCAGGACGAGCCGATGGCAAGATCAGCTGACGCTGACGGCTAGTCCGGCATCGGGGTTCAACACGGTCAGGTTGCGCCATGCGCCGTCCGGTGCGTCCACAGGAACCTACCGGTTCACCAGGTCCGCGGCCCGTCCCGCCCGCGGATTGCGCGTCGAGCGACGACGTCGGAGGAGTGCGCACCGAGCTGCCGCGGCGGCGATTTGCGCGCCGAGCTGCCACGGCGGCGCCGGTACAGGGCGCGGCGGCGGCGTGCCTCAGCCGGACCATCCGCCCGTGGTCAACCGGTATGCGCAGCGCCAGCGTCAGCTCGGCGGTGACCCGCGCCCGCCGTACGCGGCCCGCGGCTGGGCGTGGATACGCTGAATGCGTTCAAGCAGCAGCTCGTCGTCCTGCCCGCGCACCGATCCAGCCTCGTTCTTCCTGCCGGCCGAGGTACCTGGGCGATGACCTGGCGAATGCACCACGGTACGGTCCGGTGCGCCCGGCAGGATTCGAACCTGCGACCTACTGCTTAGAAGGCAGCTGCTCTATCCGCTGAGCTACGGGCGCGCTGATCTGCGAGGGTACCGGTGTCCGGCACAGCTTAAGTTTCCTGTGTCGACTGCGACGAGCGCCACCCGGTTGACATCGCTCGCCTCATCGGCCAGCGCCCTGGTCGACCGGAACCCCGCGCTCGGCCGCCTGCGCCGGCCGGGGCAGGTAAGCGCCCATCCATCGCTCCAGTTCGGCAAAGACCTTGGCGCGCACCGGCGGCGCGGACAGCACCAGGTCGTGCAGCCCGCCGTCGAACCGGACAAGGGTGACGTGCCGCCCCAGCCGGGGCGCCCAGCGGGCCATGTGGGCGACGTCCAGGACCGCGTCGCAACTGTTGATCAGTTCGGAGACCTGTCCACGCCGCAGGCTGGCCGCCGACGAGGCGACCAGGACCGGCACCTGGATGTCCAGGCCGCGCCGGATCCGCCGGTGGCCCTCGGCGACCGCGCTCAGCCAGCCGGCGCGTACCCCGAAACCGGTCAGTGGCTTGAGGGTCAGGTCGTAGCGCCACTCGCCGTTGTGGTCGGCGTGCAGGCTCCGGCCGTACGCCGTGGAGCCGCCGAGCGGCACCAGGCGGTAGGGCTGGCGGCGGCCGAGGGCGATGAACGCGGCCAGCAGCGTGCGCCGCGCCAGCCAGGCGGTGTTGAAGTCGAAGAACGGGCTGTTCAGGACGAGCCCGTCCACCACGCCGCTGTCGCGCCGCTCATGAATCCACAGCGGAGTGATCAGGCCGCCGGTGGAGTGCCCGTTGACCAGCAGGACATCGTGGCCGTCCTGCTCGCGGATGATGCGGGCCGCCTCGTCCAGCTCCGGAAAGTACTCGCTCAGGTCGCGGCAGAAGTTCGGAGTCTGGTGCGGCAGCAGGCTGCGGCCGTACTTGCGCAGGTCGATCGCGTAGAAGTCCCAGCCCCGCTCGACGTGGAAGTCGGCCAGGTGGGTCTGGAAAAAGTAGTCGGTGAAGCCGTGCACGTACAGCACGGCATGCCGGGTCGGGGCGGGCGCGCGCCGCCGGACCAGGGTGGCCACCACCGGGCCCTCGTCGTCGTGCCCGAGGTCGATGGTCTGCCGTTCGAACGGCGGGCCCAGGATGTCTTGCTCCACGCTCTCTGACGGTACCTTGGACCAGGTACCGGGGGACACCTGCGAGGTTGGGGATGATCGAGTCGCGGGATGGCCGGCGGGTCGTGGTGACCGGCGTCGGCGTGGTGGCGCCGTGCGGCACCGGGGCGGAGGAGTTCTGGGCGGGCCTGGCCCGGCCGGCCGAGCCTGCCGTGGTCCGCCGGGTGCCTGATTTCGAGCCGGAGCAGTGGGGGCTGGCCAGGACGGACTGCCGGCGGCTGGACCGGTTCGCCCAGTTCGCCATCGCGGCCGCCGGGCAGGCGCTGGCCGACGCCGGGCTGCTGCCCGCCCCGGACGTCGCCGGTGCGCTGTCCGGTACGGATTCCGAACGGGCCGGCGTCCTCATCGGCACCGGTATCGGCGGATCGCTGTCCTGGGAGCGGCAGGCGCTGATCCGCGAGCAGAAGGGCGACCGGGCGGTGTCGCCGCTGACCGTGCCGCTGGTCATGCCCAACGCCGCCGCGGCCGCCGCCTCCATGCGGTGGGACCTGCGCGGCCCGTGCGAGACCGTGGTCAGCGCCTGCGCCACCGGCACCCACGCGGTCGCCGGCGCCGCCCGCTGGATCGCCGCCGGCCGCGCCGACCTCGTCGTGGCCGGGGCTGCGGAAGCGACGCTCACCCCCACCAACCTGGCCGGCTACAGCAACATGCGCGCGCTGTCGCAGTCCGGGATCTCGCGCCCGTTCGACGTGGACCGCGACGGCTTCTGCGTGGCCGAGGGCGCGGCGGTGGTGGTACTGGAGGAGGCCGGGCACGCCGCGGCCCGGGGCGCGCGGGTGTACGCCGAGGTGGCCGGCGCCGCGTCCACTGCCGACGCGCACCATCTCACCGCGCCGGAGCCGACCGGACGGGGTGCGCTGGCCTGCATGCGCCTGGCGTTGGCGGACGCCGGCGTGTCGCCGGGTGAGGTCACCCATGTCAACGCGCACGGGACGTCGACCCGGCTCAACGACGAGATCGAGGCGCGGGCGCTGCGTGAGCTGTTCGGCGAGCCGGGGCCGGCGGTCACCTCGATCAAGGGAGTCACCGGCCACGCGCAGGGCGCGGCCGGTGCCATCGAGGTGGTCTCCGTGGCTTTGACGTACGCCCGGCGGGAGCTGCCGCCCACGATGGGCACCCGGAAGGTGGATCCGGCGTTCGGGATCGACGTGGTGCTGCAGCCGCGTTCCTGGCAGCCGTCGCCGGTCATCTCCAATTCGTTCGGCTTCGGCGGCCACAACGGCACGCTGGTCTTCCTGCCCGCCGCATAGCAGATCCACCGCATGATCAGGGCGTTTTCCACAGTCGGACGTTGCGTCCACAGCGGGCGCGGCCGGCCGTGGCGGGCGGCTGCGCTGCGGTCCACGCTGTCGGTCGAGTCGGACTCGGCAGACAACGGATGGACCCAGTGGAGAGATCATGTACGACACGCATGTGACGATCGTCGGCAACGTGCTGACCGCACCGGAGCTGCGCCGGACCAAGAACACCGGCTCGCTGGTGGCCCATTTCAAGGTCGCCTCGACCGCTCGCCGGCTGGACCGGGAGACCGGCCAGTGGGTGGACGGCAACAGCTTCCGGGTGCGGGTCAACTGCTGGCGCAAGCTTGCCGAGGGCGTCAAGGCTTCGATCGTCACCGGTGACCCGGTGATCGTGGTCGGCCGGCTGTACACCCGTGACTGGACCGACGAGGACAACAACCGCCGCATCGGCTACGAGCTGGAGGCGATCGCGGTCGGGCACGACCTCTCGCGCGGGCAGGGCACCTTCACCCGTAACCGACCCGCGCTGTCCACCAGCGCCGTCGAGGATGTGCCGGGGCCGGTCCGCATCGGCGGGGAAGAGACCGTGCCGGTGGCCGCGGACGACGCCGCGACACACCGCGCCGACCAGGGCCCGCTGGCCGAGGGGTTCGCGGGCCCGGTGCCGACGGTGGACGGCGGTGGGTTCGCCGGGGCCGCGGGCGACGCGCTGCTCCACCCGGATGACGATCTCGGCGTGACCGACGACCTCGCCGCGGGCCCGGACGTGGACGGCGTTGCGGAGTGCGCCGCCGGGGAGGCCGCCGGTGCGGAGCCGGGCAACGACACCGAGGCCGTGGGGGAGCGGGGTGGCCGCAGCCGCCGGCGGGGACGTACGGCCGTGCCCGTGTAGGCAGGGCCGTCGGGCAGGCGCCGTGCGGCCTGGCGGGTCCTGGGTGGCCGGCCGCGCCTGGCGCCGGATGGGGGGTGCGGGGGCCGGCCCGCACCCCCCACACCCGCCGGAATACCGTGGCAGGACTGGACCAGCGGGGGAGGGAACGTGAGCGTGAGCCGGATGGGCGGGCGGCTGGCACTGGCGAACGCGGCCGGGCTGCTGGCGGGATACGCCCTCGATCTCCTCCTCGGCGACCCGCCGCGCCGGCATCCGGTCGCCGGGTACGGCCGGCTCGCCACCGCGCTGGAGCGCCGGTGCTACGCGCCACAGCGGGCCGCGGGCGTCCGCTACGTCGCGCTCGCCGTGGGTGGCCCGGTCGCGCTGGCCACGCTGGCACAGGCCGCCACCCGGCGCCGGCCGCTGGTCCGGGCCGGCCTGGTCGCCGCCACCACCTGGGCGGTGGTCGGTGGCCGTTCGCTGCGGAGGGAGGCAGCCGCCATGGCTTCGGCGCTCGAGAGTGCCGACCTGAGTGGGGCCCGTGCCCGGTTGCCGCACCTGTGCGGGCGAGATCCGTCTCAACTGGACGCTGCGGAGCTGGCACGGGCCACTGTGGAGTCTGTCGCGGAGAACACCTCGGACGCGGTGGTGGCCCCGCTGTTCTGGGGTGGGATAGCCGGGTTGCCCGGACTCGTCGGGTACCGGGCGGTGAACACGCTGGACGCCATGGTCGGCCACCGCTCGCCCCGGTACGCCAGGTTCGGTACTGCCGCGGCGCGCCTGGACGACGCGGCGAACCTGCTGCCCTCCCGGTTGACCGCCGCGCTGACGGTGACCGCCGCACCGATGGTGTCGGGTGACCGGCGGCGGGCCGCCCGGACCTGGCTGCGCGACGGCCACCGGCACCCCAGCCCCAACGCTGGACAGTGCGAGTCGGCGATGGCCGGTGCGCTCGGTGTGCGTCTGGGCGGCCGCAACGTCTACTCAGGACGGGTCGAGGTGCGCCCCTTCCTCGGTGACGGTCCGCGGCCCAGCGTCTCGGACATCCGCCGCGCGGCCGCGCTGTCCGCGGCCGTCGGACTTGGCGCGCTCGGCCTGGCGGCCGGCTGCGCCGCCGCCGGGCGGCTGTCCGGGGCCGCCGGTCTTCGCACGCTCGGCCTGGTGGCCGGCTGCGCCGCCACAGCTGAGCTGTGGGCCCGGGCACTTCCGCTCGCGCGAAGGAGCCGGAGCCGGCGGTGTGCCGTATGAGCGGATCGCTGGCCTCTCACTGGTCCGCGCCGGGCACCAGGGAAGGGCCGGGCGGGCTGCTGGTGGCGGGGACGACCTCGGATGCCGGCAAGAGCGTGCTCACCGCCGGGATCTGCCGGTGGCTGCGCCGGCGCGGTGTGCGGGTCGCCCCGTTCAAGGCGCAGAACATGTCCAACAACTCCGCGGTCGCGGTCGACGCGGCGGGGCGCGGGGGAGAGATCGGGCGGGCCCAGGCGATGCAGGCGGCCGCCTGCGGCCTGGCTCCGGACGTGCGGTTCAACCCCGTGCTGCTCAAGCCCGGCAGCGACCGGTCCAGCCAGGTCGTGGTGCTCGGTGAGGCGGCGCAGGTGGTGGACGCCGCCGACTTCCGGTCGCTGCGGTCCCGGCTCGCCGGCGCCGTCTTCCGGACGCTGGCCGAGCTGCGTTCCGAGTACGAGGTGGTGGTCTGCGAGGGCGCCGGCAGCCCGGCCGAGATCAACCTGCGCGCCGGCGACTTCGTCAACATGGGCCTGGCCCGCCACGCCGGCCTGCCCACTGTGGTGGTCGGCGACATTGACCGCGGCGGCGTGTTCGCCGCCCTGTTCGGCACGCTCGCCTTGCTCGACGCGGCGGACCAGAAGCTGGTCGCGGGATTCGTGATCAACAAGTTCCGCGGCGACGCCGGCCTGCTGCGTCCCGGGCTGGACATGCTGCAGGCGCTCACCGGCCGGCCGACCTACGGGGTCCTGCCCTGGCGGCTCGACCTCTGGCTGGACGCCGAGGACTCGCTCGCCTACGGGCGGGTGCTCGGGCGGCCGGCGGGGCCACGCGGCACCGAGTGGCTGAGCGTGGCGGTGGTGCGGCTGCCCAGGATCTCCAACGCCACCGACGCCGAGGCGCTGGCCACCGAGCCGGGCGTGCGGGTGCGGCTGACCGCCGAGCCGGCCGAGGTGGGCGCGGCCGACCTGGTCGTGCTGCCCGGCTCGAAGTCTACTGTGGATGATCTGGCCTGGCTGCGGGAGACCGGGCTGGCCGACGTGGTGCTCGCGCACGCCGCGGCGGGCCGGCCGCTACTGGGCATCTGCGGCGGCTTCCAGATGCTCGCCGAGCGGATCCACGACGAGGTGGAGAGCAAGCGCGGCACAGTCGACGGGCTGGGCCTGCTCCCGGTCGAGATCGCGTTCCGCCCGCGCAAGACGCTGGCGCACGCCGCCGGCACCGCGTTCGAGGCCGTGCCGGTCAGCGGCTACGAGATCCACCACGGGTACGTCTCCCGCCGGGCCGACAGCCTGGCCCCGCTGATCAGGTACGCCGACGGGAGGCCCGAAGGAGCGCACGCGGGGCACGTGTTCGGCACGCACTGGCACGGCGTGTTCGAGTCGGACGAGTTCCGGCGCCGGTTCCTCGTCGAGGCGGCCCGGCTGGCCGGCCGGCACGGGTTCCGCGTCGCTGCCGACACCCGGTTCCACACGATCCGCGAGCGCACCCTCGACCTGCTCGGCGACCTGGTCGAAGAGCACGTGGACACCAAGGCGCTCTGGCAGCTCATCGAGTCCGGCCCGCCCGCCGACCTGCCCTTCGTACCGCCCGGGGCGGTGGAGCCGCCATGACGGTGGAGTCGTTCCGCGCGTTGGCGGCAAGCGTGCTGGCCCGGCCGGCCCGGCTGGGCGCCACCCGACTGGTCACCATCGACGGGCCGAGCGGCGCGGGCAAGACGCTCTTCGCCGGGCGGCTGGCCGAGGCGCTGCGCCGGGAAGGCGTCGAGCCGCCCGTCGTGCACACCGACGACCTGCTGGACGGCTGGGGCGACCAGATCACCTTCTGGCCGCGGCTGGAGCGTTGGGTGCTGGCGCCGCTGCGCGCCGGCCACCCCGGCCGGTACCGGCGGTACGACTGGCACACGGGCCGGTTCCGGCCGGAGTGGACGCCGGTGCCCGCCGCTCCGGTCGTCCTCCTGGAGGGGGTCACCGCCGCCCGCGCTGCGGTCCGCCCGGAGGCGACCTTCTCGGTTTTCCTCTCCGCGCCGCCACGGCTGTGCCTGCAGCGGGTGATCGCCCGAGACGGTGAGGCGGTCCGGGAACACCTCCGGCAATGGCGGCGGGGCGAGCGATGGCACTTCGCCGCGGACGCCACCGCCGACCACGTCGATGTGGTCGTCGACGGGGCGCCCGCCGTCCCGCACGACCCGGCGACCCAGTTCGTCCAGGCGTGCCGAGCACCGGCGCGCATGGACGTCCACTTGCCGGTAAGGCACGATCAGGTGACGGCGCGAGCCGAAGGGGAAGGGTGCGGACGATGACTGACGATGGCGCCCCGCGCGAACGGGAGACGGCGCCGGCCCGGCGGCGGGTCACCCTGACCGGCATCAGCTCACGGGCGTGGGAGCACCCCGCCGACCGCGGAGCACTGACCGCCCTGCGGGAGCTGCGCGGCTTCGACGACGTGCTCAGGGCGCTGCACGGGCTGTGGAACGAGCGGGCGCTGCGACTGATGTTCCTCGGCGGCGCGATCCGGGTGGACCACCGGCAGTACCCGCGCATCCACCGGCTCTTCGCCGAGGCGGCCACCACGCTGGACGTGGCCGAGCTGCCCGAGCTGTACGTGAGCCTCGACCGCGGGCTCAACGGGCAGTGCATCGGCATGTCCCGCCCGTTCATCGTGGTGACCACCGGCGCGGTGGAGCTGCTCGACGACGACGAGCTGCGCTGCCTGCTCGGCCATGAGATCGGGCACCTGCTGTCCGGCCACGCGGTCTACAAGACGATGCTCAACATCCTCGTCGGGCTGGCGCACAACCTGGCCTGGCTCCCCGTGGGCTCGATCGCGCTGCGGGCCATCATCGCCGCGCTCTACGAGTGGTGGCGCAAGGCCGAGCTCTCCGCCGACCGGGCCGGGCTGCTCGCCACCCAGGATCCGTCGGTCTCGCTACGGCTGTCCATGAAGCTCGCCGGCGGCGGCGACCTCTCCGAGATCGACACCACGGCGTTCCTGGAACAGGCCGCCGAGTACGACCGCGCCGGCGACCTGCGGGACAGCCTGCTGAAGATCATGCTCACCTGGGCGCGTTCCCACCCGCTGCCGGTAGCCCGCGCGGCCGAGCTGCGTACCTGGGTGGACTCCGGGGCGTACCGGCGCATCCTCGAAGGCGAGTACCCGCGCCGCGACGACGACCCGACCGCGTCGGTCTCCGCGGACGTCAAGGCCGCCGCCGAGTCCTACCGGGAGTCGTTCCGGCGTTCGCAGGACCCGCTGGTGAACCTGCTGCGGCGGCTCGGCGACGGTGGGCTCGGGGAGTGGGTCAACAGTGGTGCGGGACGGGTGCGGGACTGGGTGAGCGGGGCCGCCCGCGGGCGCCGCGGGCCGGGGCCGTGGCCCGGCGCGGACGGGGAGGAGCGGCCGCAGCCCTGACCGCCGCGGGTGGGGGCATACGATCACCAGCATGACCTCACCCTCCATGACCGAGTCCGAGCTGCGCGCCGCCATCGCGCGCGAACTGCCCGGAGTACGGGCCGACCTGGAGCGCCTGGTCCGTATCCCGGGCGTGGCGTTCGACGGCTTCGACCACTCCCACGTGGAGCGGTCCGCCCAGGCAACCGCCGAGTTGCTGCGCGGCTGCGGCCTGACGGTGGACATCGTCCGCGCTGGCGGCCAGCCGGCGGTCATCGGGCGGCGCCCAGCCCCACCGGGGGCGCCGACGGTGCTGCTGTACGCCCACCACGACGTGCAGCCGGTCGGTGACCGGGCGCGCTGGACCAGCGACCCGTTCGAGCCGGTGGAGCGGGACGGGCGGCTGTACGGGCGTGGCGCCGCCGACGACAAGGCCGGGCTGATGGCGCACGTCGCGGCCCTGCGCGCGTACGGCGACCAGCTGCCGGTGGGCGTGGTGGTCTTCGTCGAGGGCGAGGAGGAGTTCGGCTCGGAGTCGATCGAGCGGCTGCTGGTCGAGTACCGGGACCAGCTCGCTGCGGACGTCATCGTGATCGCCGACTCGGGCAACTGGGACGTCGGGGTACCGGCGCTGACCACCTCGCTGCGCGGGCTGGTGAACTGCTACGTGGAGCTGCGGGTGCTGAACGAGGCGGTCCACAGTGGAATGTTCGGCGGCCCGGTGCCGGATGCGCTCAGCGCACTGGCCCGCCTGCTCGCCACGCTGCACGACGACGCCGGAGATGTCGCCGTGCAGGGGCTGGCGAGCGGCCACGCGGCGCCGCTGGACTACCCGCCGGAGCGGCTGCGCGCGGAGGCGGGCATGCTCGACGGCGTCGGCTTCATCGGCACCGGGCGGCTGGTGGACCGGCTGTGGACCAAGCCGGCGCTGGCCGTGCTGGGCATCGACGCGCCGCCGACCGGCGAGGCGCCCAACGCGCTGGTGCCCTGGGCCAAGGCGAAGCTGAGCCTGCGGCTCGCGCCGGGCGACGATCCGAAGTCGGCGTACGCCGCGCTCTGCGCCCACGTGGAGAAGCATGCGCCGTGGGGCGCGCAGGTCTCGATGACCTTCGAGTCGGACGGCGCGCCGTGCGCGATCGACACCACCGGCCCGATGTACGACGCCGCACGGGCCGCCTTCCGGACCGCCTGGGACGGTGTGGAGCCGGTCGAGATGGGGGTGGGCGGCACGATCCCGTTCATCGCGAGCTTCATGGAGCTGTTCCCGGACGCCACGATCCTGATCACCGGCGTGGAGGACCCCTACTCCGGCGCGCACGGGCCGAACGAGAGCCTGCACCTGGGCGAGTTCGCCCGGGTCTGCCTGGCCGAGGCGCTGCTGCTGCGCAACGTGGCGCAGGCCGCCGGGTGACCGGCCCCGGCCGCCAGGCGGCCGGGGCCAGCCGCTGGACGGCCGCGGCCAGGGGCCGGGCGACCGGGGTCAGGGTCCTTGAGCGCCGGCCGGCTCGGGGCTAGGCTTTCGAACATGAGTACGAAAGAGGCCATTGCGCGGCTGGATGCCGCGGTCAGTGCACTGGGTGCGGTGGACCTGTCGGAGTGGTCCGACGAGACGCTGCGCGCTCACCTGCTCGAGCTGTCCGTCGCGCTGTGCCAGGTCGACGCGGCGCTGTCGCGGGTGGCGGACGAGGTGCGGGCCAGGGGCTTCCAGGTCGAGGAGCCGGCCCTGGCGGGGGGCTGACGACCCATTGGGGCCAGACCGGGATGGTGGCCGTCAGGAGATGGTCTTGTGCAGTTTGTGACGCTGGCAGCCACGTCGGCAGCCGTGGCGGCGGTCTCCGGGCGGCGAGCGAAGGTGGAGCTGCTTGCCACCGCGCTGCGCGGCCTGGAGCCGTCGGAGATCGCCGCCGGCGCCGCCTACCTCGCCGGGGAGCTGCGGCAGCGGCAGACCGGGGTGGGCTGGGCGAGCCTGCGCGGCCTGCCGCCGCCGGCCGAGGTGCCGACCCTCACCGTCGACGATGTGGACCGCGCGGTCGGCGAGATCGCGGCGGTCAACGGGACCGGCGCCCAGGGCCGGCGGCGGGAGCTGCTGGGCAGGCTCTTCGCCGCGGCCACCTCCGACGAGCAGGTTATGCTCCGCGGGCTGTTCACCGGCGAGCTGCGCCAGGGTGCGCAGGCCGGGCTGCTGGTCGACGCGGTCGCCAAGGCGGCCGGGGTTGAGCTGGCCGCGGTGCGCCGGGCGCTGCTGCTGGCCGGCGACCTGAAGACGGTCGCCGTCGCCGCGCTGACCGGAGGTGCGAGCGCGCTGGCCGCGTTCGCGCTGCAGGTGGGCCGGCCGCTGGCGCCGATGCTGGCGCAGAGTGCGTCCAGCGTGGCCGAGGCGCTCGCCACGACCGGTGTGCCGGCGGTGGTGGACGTGAAGCTGGACGGAATCCGGATCCAGGTGCACCGCTCCGGCGACGACGTCGCGGTGTTCACTCGCAGCCTCGATGAGATCACCCCGCGGCTGCCGGCCGTGGTGGCCGCCGTCCGCGCGCTGCCCGCCCGCGAGATCGTGCTCGACGGGGAGGTGATCGCGCTCGACCCGGCCGGCCGGCCCCGTCCATTCCAGGAGACCTCCAGCCGGGCGGCGACCCGTGGCGCGCGCCGCGCGGTGGCGGCCGAGGGTGCGGGCGGCGATTCGGCGCCGGAGAGCCCGGTCGGGGCGGCGCTCACGCCGTACTTCTTCGACCTGCTGCACCTGGACGGCACCGACCTGCTCGACGCGCCGGGGCGGGAACGCTGGGCCGCGCTCGCCGAGGCGGTCCCGCAGGGCCTGTTGGTTGGCCGGTCGGTCGCGGCCGAGGTGGCCGGCGCAGCGCGGGCGTTCGAGGCGGCGGTGGACGCCGGCCACGAGGGCGTGGTGGTGAAGGCGCCGGACGCGCCCTACGACGTCGGCCGCCGGGGCGGGGCCTGGATCAAGGTCAAGCCGCGGCACACCCTCGATCTGGTGGTGCTCGCCGTCGAGTGGGGGCACGGGCGGCGCAAGGGCTGGCTGTCCAACCTCCATCTGGGCGCGCGCGACCCGCAGACCGGCGGCTTCGTCATGCTCGGCAAGACGTTCAAGGGGCTCACCGACGAGATGCTGCGCTGGCAGACCGAGCGCTTCCTCGACCTCGCCGTGGCCCGAGGCGACTGGCTGGTGAAGGTACACCCGGTGCAGGTGGTCGAGGTCGCGTTCGACGGTGTGCAGGCCAGCCCGCGGTACCCGGGCGGTGTGGCACTGCGCTTCGCCCGGGTGGTGCGTTACCGGCACGACAAGGCCGCCGCCGAGGCGGACACCATCGACACCGTCCGCGCCATCCACAAGGGACAGAAGTCAGAGGGCGGCTAACGAGCGGGCATAGCGGATCCGGTGGTGCACGGCGAGCGCGGCCGCCTGGTCAGCGACCGGGATCCGCTCGGCGTACTGGTACGGCCCGTTGCGCACCGCGACCACAACCGCGCCGCGGACCACGGTGCGCCGCACGCGCAGGAACAGCAGGCTGAAGCCGGGCAGGACGGGGAAGGCGACGATGGCGAGCACCACCGCCCAGCCCGGCCGGCGCCGCTCGGTTGCCCACTGGTCGGTCACCGTCCACTCGCTGCCGCGCAGCGCGAACACCCCGGCCGGCGTCCACACCGCGGACGAGGTCACCCGGATCGCGCCGACCTGCGCGATCACCGGGCCGGCGGCGCCCGGCAGGTTGGCGCCGGGAGAGCCCAGACCTGCGACGCTCACGCCGGGGACGCGCGGGCGAGCAGCCGGTCCTGCGGCGGCGCGGGCCGGGAGCCGTGCGCCTCCCGGCGGGCCAGCCAGACCAGGCCGGCCAGGGTCAGCGCGGCGAACATCCACCACTGCACCACATACCCGGCGTTCATCCAGGCGTTCTCGTGCTCCACCGGCACCGGCACCAACCGCTTGTCGGCCGCCGGCTGCTGCTTGTCCAGCAGCACGTACGCGCCGTACAGCCGGTACGGCAGCTCATCGGCGAGCCGCGGCACGGAGATCCGCCGGGTCTCGATCCAGCCGTCCCGGCGGTCCACCCCGCTGGGCCGGCTCTCCGTCAGGTGCAGCCGGCCGGTCACCGTCACCTGCCCGCCCGGCGCGGGCGGGACGTCCGGCATCGCCGTGGCGCCGCCGCCCGCCGGTGGTGCGATCCAGCCGCGGTCGACCAGCACGGCGATCGGCTCCCCGCCCGCCTGCGCATCCCGCCCGGACCCGTCGGCGATCACCAGCGGCGTGACGACCTCGAACCCGACCCGGTCGTTGACGGTGCGCCCGCGTACCAGGATCTGGTTGTCCGTGTCGTACCGGCCGGTGGCGGTGACCCGGGTCCAGGCCGCACTCTCCGGTGGCGGCTGCCCGTCGGCGGACAGGACGGAGGTCAGCGGCGAAGCCTGGCCCCTTGCGGACGCGTCGATCCGGTCGTTGATCGCGCTGCGCTGGTGGTACCGGTCCAGCTGCCACAGGCCCAGCCCGACCATGACAGCGGCGAGGGCGAGCATGAGCGCGGTGAGGCCGAGCCACCGCGCGGTGAGCAGGAACCGGTACACACCGGAAGGTTACCCTCGTGACCTCGGTCACCCGGTCGGCGGATCGCGGGGGATGCGAAGGCGGGCGGGTGAGTTAGCGTGTACGCCGCGCGCGGCGGGGTGGGGACCGGTAGTGTGCGGCCCCGTGGATGGAGCCCGTCGGTTTCCGGCACTCACCGTAGCGACACCACGCCTGTACGTGCGTTCCCTGACCGAAGCGGACGAGCCCGCGGTCAGCGAGATCTTCGCGGACAAGCAGACCCAGCGCTGGCTGCCGTTCCCGAAGGAGTACGGGCCGATCGTCGGCGCCGCGTGGTGCGGGGAGACCGCCCGGCAGCGGCGCGACAGCGGCGACGGTGACCACTACGCGGTGGTGCGGCGCGAGGACGACCAGCTGGTCGGCTGCCTGTGGGCCAACCGCACCGACTGGCTGGCCCGGGTCACCGAACTCTCCTACGCGGTCACGCCGTCGGCGCGCGGGTTCGGGGTAGCCGCCGAGGCGGTGGATGCGGTCGCCGTCGCATTGATCCTGGAGCACGGCTTCCAGCGGATCGAGCTTCGGGTGGCGCCGGGCAACACCGCCTCCCGGCGGGTCGCCGAGAAGGCCGGCTTCACCTACGAGGGCCTGCTGCGCAACGCCGGCACCGTGCCCAGCGGCCGGGTCGACCTGGAGGTCTGGTCGTTCGTCGCGGCCGACCTCAAGCGGGGGTGACGTCAGGCGAGGATGAGTTCGCTGCGCAGCTCGTGCGAGCGGTCCGCGCGGGTCACCTCGTAGTAGATCCGGTACCCGCCGGTGGGCAGCGCCACCACGCTGAGGTAGCGCAGCCCGCCAGGCGGGTTCGGCGAGCCGAGCGGCGGGTCGTCGGTGGCGACCAGCGGCTCGAACAGGCCGGTGTCGGTTCTCCTGCCCCGGGCCAGACCGGTGCGTTCCTCCCAGTTCTCGGCCGCGGTGGCCCGGCCGTCGTAGCTTGCGAGCACGCCGTCCGCGGCCGGCCAGACCGAGGTGACCCGTGCGCCGCGGGCGTCCCAGTGACCTGGTCGCCCGGCCAGGACCACGCCGACCCAGGCCCAGTCGACGCCGTTGGGGCTGGTCGCGTACCAGGTCGACATCCGGTCGGCGTGCTCCTCCGACTCCAGCGGGTGGCAGGACGCCCACAGGTGCCACAGGTCGCCGTCGCGCATGACGACCGGATCCTTCACCGCCATGCTGGCGTCGCCCGGAAGGACGGTGCGGGCCTCGGCCGACCCGAGGTGTTCGGGCGAGTCCGCCTCGAGCAGGTCCACCCGCCAGTGTTTCGAGTTCGGCGTGGACACGCTCACGTACATCCGCCACCGCCCCTCCGGTGTGACCAGGAGGGCCGGGCGTTCCAGGGAGGCGCCGCCGAACTGCTCCTTCACCACCTGGGTCACTGTCGTGAAGTTCACCCCGTCGGTCGACCGGGCGATTACGTTGGCGTACCCCCGGCCGCGCCGCAGGCCCCGGCGCAACCGGTACGCGAGGAAGATCTCATCGCCGACCAGGATCGAGCTGGGCGCGCCGGCCCACGCCTCCGGGTCCGCCTCTGGCGGTCCGGCGACGAGTACAGAGTTGTGCCAGCGGGGCAGGGGGATCAAGTGGGATGTGGCGGGGGACCCAAGTGGTCCGACGGTCACAAAGGCTCCCTCGTCAGGTGCGAGTCGGTCAGCCAGTCGGCGAACGAGGATCCGGTCAGCTCCTCCAGCAGCCGGATGTCCTCCGTGAAGTACGGGACCAGGGCGACCCGCTCGGCCCGGGTCAGCCTCGGCCGGCGCCCCGGCTGATGAGGGTCGCCCGATCCGGTCCCGTCCATGGTTTGCCGGTGCAGGACGCTGAGCAGCGGCTCGCGGAAGGCCCGCCGCACGGGGACCGGGAAATGGTGCCCGATCCGGCCGCCGGTGCGCAGCAGGAGCCGGACCATCGAGTTGAGCCGGGTGTTCGCCACGTGCCAGGACACGTTCTCCGCGGGTACGTGGTCGATGATGCCCGTCGCCACGCCGAGGAACGCGCAGACCCGGTCGAGGGTGGCCGCGGCCGAGTCGCGCAGGTCCCGGTAGCGCACGATGAGGATCTGATCCCACGGGAACAGGCGGAGCAGATGCTCCAACTGGCTGCCGTACAGGCCCAGCCCGATGTAGTGCCAGAACGGCGCCCACCCGGCGGCGCGCCGGCGCGGCTCGAGCTGGCAGGCCCGGACGAAGTCGGCCTCGGGCTCCAGCCCGGCGGCCCACAGGTGGGTCCAGTTGGAGTGCGCGCGGTCGACCGGATCGCGCAGCACCAGGATCAGCTTCACCTGCGGGATCAGCTCGTGGATCCGCAGCTGGGCCTCCCGGGAGTACAGGTAGAAGGGGGTGGCCTCACCGCGGAGCGTGCCCGGTGGCGCGGGCGCGAACAGCGCCTCGTAGTCCTCGCGCCGCCACACGTTCTCCTGGTACGTCTGCACGTCGCCCGGGCCGCCCCGGGTGGGCGGCGGCCCGTCGGTGAGGAAGAACTTCGGTTCCTTCGTCTGGGGCAGGAACAGCTGGGGATGGCGCAGGAGCGCCGCGTAGAGCGCTGTCGTGCCCGCCTTCGGGACACCGGCGATCAGGAAGTCCGGCAAATTCCCACGTGATTGATGGGACATGCTACCTCGATGTGCTGCCTGATGGTGGTAGTGGTCTTCCCCGCGGAAGGGTGTTTAACCCTGTCCGGCCAGCCGCTGGCAGGATCGGTGCCATGTACGACCTGGCACACCACGGCGACGCGGAGGCGGGGCCGGGCCTGGTCGACCTCGCGGTGAACGTGCGGACCGGCCCGATGCCACCCTGGCTCGCCGAGCCGCTGGCCCGGTCGCTGGCCGGCCTGGCCCGCTACCCGGACCCGCGGCCGGCCGTCGCTGCGGTGGCCGCCCGGCATCGGCGTCCGGACGACGAGGTGCTCCTCACCGCCGGTGCGGCGCAGGCGTTCGTCCTGGTCGCCCAGGCACTGCGCCAGGCGCGTCACCCGGTGGTGGTGCACCCCCAGTTCACCGAGCCGGAGGCCGCACTACGTGCGGCCGGTCACCAGGTCTCGCGGGTGCTCCTGCGCGCCGACACCGGGTTCCGGCTCGATCCCGAGCTGGTGCCGCCAGAGGCGGACCTGGTGGTGCTGGGCAACCCGACCAACCCGACCTCCGTCCTGCACCCGGCCGAAACGATCGCCCGGCTCGCCCGGCCGGGACGGGTCCTGGTCGTGGACGAGGCGTTCGCGGACACCGTGCCGGGTGAGCCGGAGTCGCTCGCGGACCGCCGGGACCTGCCGGGAGTACTGGTGGTGCGGAGTCTTACCAAGACCTGGGGCCTGGCCGGGCTGCGGGTCGGATACGCGCTCGGCGAGCCGGCGCTGCTGCGGCGCCTCGCCGCCGTGCAGCCGCTGTGGCCAGTCTCCACCCCGGCCATCGCGGCCGCCGTCGCGTGCGCCGGCCCGCAGGCCGTCGCGGCCGCCGAGCAGATCGCCCGCCGGACCGCCGCCGAACGCGCCCATCTGGTCGCGCGGTTGGAGAAACTGCCGGGGGTACGCGTGGCGGGGGAGCCGGCCAGCTCGTTCGTGCTGGTCCGGATCGACGGCGCCGACCGGATCCGGCTGGCCCTGCGGGAGCGCGGCTTCGCTGTCCGGCGGGGCGACACTTTCCCGGGCCTGGGCCCCGACTGGCTGCGCATCGCGGTGCGGGACACTGCCATCACCGATGCGTTCGCCGACACCCTCGCGGAGCTGGTCACCGATGCTTGAGCAGACGATCGCGGCGATCCGGCCGCTGGACACCGAGGCGATGGCCGCGGCCCGTGCGCTGCACGCCCGGCTGACCAAGCCGGCGGGCTCGCTCGGCGCGCTGGAGGAGCTCTCGGTGCGCCTGGCCGGCCTGGCCGGCGCCTGCCCGCCGCCGCTGCCCGAGCCGGCCGCCGTGGCGGTCTTCGCCGGTGACCACGGCGTGTACGCCCAGGGCGTCACCCCGTGGCCGCAGGAGGTCACCGCGCAGATGGTGGCGAACATCCTGGCCGGCGGGGCGGTGGTCAACGCATTTGCCCGGCAAGTCGGCGCTTCGGTCACCGTGGTCGACGTCGGGGTCGCGGTGGCCGTCGACGGCCCTGCCGACGGGCTGGTGGCCGCGAACGTCCGCCGGGGCACCCGGGACATGACCGTGGCGGCGGCGCTCACCCGGGATGAGGCCATCGCCGCGCTGGAGGTCGGCATCCGGGTCGCCGGCGACCTGGTCGGCGCGGGCGCCCGCGCGCTGCTGACCGGTGACATGGGCATCGCCAACACCACGCCGGCCGCCGCGCTGATCGCCGCCTTCACCGGTGCCGGCGCCGCCGCGGCGACCGGGCGCGGCACCGGCGTCGACGACGAGACGTACGCCCGGAAGGTGACCGTCGTCACCAGCGCCCTCCACCGCGCATTCTCGCGGGAAATACCGGATCCGGTGGAGGTGCTCGCGGAGGTGGGCGGGCTGGAGCACGCCGCCCTCGCCGGGTACATCCTCGGCGCGGCCGCGCATCGGGTGCCGGTGATCCTGGACGGCGTGAGCGCGGTCGCCGCCGCCCTGGTCGCGGCGCGGCTGGCGCCGGACTGCACGGGTGCCATGGTCGCCGGGCACCGGTCCGCCGAGCCGGGCGCGACACTGGCCCTGCGCGAGCTGGGACTCGACCCGCTGGTGGACCTGGGCATGCGGCTCGGCGAGGGCACCGGCGCCGCGCTCGCGCTGCCGATCGTGGCCGGCGCGGTGCGCGTACTGCATGAGGTGGCGACGTTCGACTCCGCGGGAGTGTCCGAGAAGTGACCGTGCCCGAGGTCGTCGCAGCACCTGGCCAGCCGGCCGGTCTTGGTCGGCTGGGCCGGCCGGCAGGCGGGAAGTCATGGCGGGGTGCGGCGTGAGCGAGCTGTACCCGCTCGGGCTGAAGCTGGAGGGCCGGCGCGTGCTGGTGGTCGGCGGCGGGGCGGTGGCCACCCGCCGGGTGCCCGCCCTGCTGTCCGCCGGCGCCCAGGTGGTGCTGGTCTCGCCGTCGGTCACCCCGGCGTTGCGGGCGTTGGCCGACGCCGGCCGGCTGCGCTGGGAGGCCCGCCGGTTCGAACCGGCCGATGTGGACGGTTGCTGGCTGGTGCACGTGGCGGTGGACGACCGGCTCGCCGCCGCGGCGGTCAGCGCGGCCGCGGCCGAGCGGCGGGTGTTCTGCGTGCGCGCCGACGACCGGCACGCGGCCACCGCCTGGACGCCGGCCACCACCCGGCACGGCCCGGTCACTGTGGCGGTGCTCGCCGGTGGCGAGCCGCGCCGGGCGGTGGCGATCAGGGACGCGATCCGGGACGGGCTCGCCGACGGCACGCTGCCCGGCTGCCACGTGCCGGAGCCTGCCCCGATCTCCGCACCGGCCCCGGCGACGGGCCAGGGTGGGCGGGTGGCGCTGGTCGGCTCCGGGCCGGGCGACCCGGAGCTGATCACCGTGAAGGGGCGGCGGCTGCTCGCCGAGGCCGACGTGGTGGTGGTGGACCGGCTGGTGCCCGGGCTGCTGCTGGACGAGCTGCGGCCGGAGACCGAGCTGGTGGACGCGTCGAAGATCCCCTATGGACCGTCACGCACGCAGGACGAGATCAACCGGATCCTCGTGGAGCGCGCCAGGGCCGGGCGGTTCGTGGTCCGGCTCAAGGGCGGCGACCCGTTCGTCTTCGGCCGGGGCGGTGAGGAGATCCTCGCGTGCGCCGCGGCGGGCGTACCGGTGACCGTGGTGCCGGGGGTGAGTAGCTCGATCGCGGCGCCGGCGGTGGCCGGCATTCCGGTGACGCACCGGGGTGTGGCGCAGGAGTTCGTGGTGGTCTCCGGGCACGTGGCTCCCGGTGATCCGACGAGCCTGGTGGACTGGCCGGCGCTGGCCAAGCTGCGTGGCACGCTGGTCGTCCTCATGGGACTGAAGAACCTGCCCGCGATCGCCGCCACGCTCATCCGGCACGGGCGGCCGGCGCAGACCCCGGCCGCGGTGGTGCAGGAGGGCACGACCGGTGCGCAGCGCGTGCTGCGTACCACATTGGACAAGGTGGCCGGCGAGGCGGAGGCGGCCGGGGTGCGCCCGCCGGCCGTGGTCGTGGTCGGCGAGGTAGTCACCACCCTCACCCCCTAACCCCCTACCCCCCTCACCCCGCGATCTTGCAGTTGTGTACCCCGATAAACGGGATATGTCCCGATATTTCGGGGTGCACAACTGCAAGATCGCGGGGGTTGTTGCGGGGGGCTAGGCGGCGTCGAGCAGGAGGGCGGCGCGGATCAGACCGAGGTGGCTGTACGCCTGCGGGTGGTTGCCCAGGCCCCGCTCGGCGAGCGGGTCGTACTGCTCGGGCAGCAGCCCGGTCGGGCCGGCCGTTTTCCGCATCTGCTCGAACAGCTCCTCCGCGTCACCGCGCCGGCCGGTGCGCAGGTACGCCTCGATGAGCCAGGAGGTGCACAGGTGGAAGCCGCCCTCGCGGCCGGGCAACCCGTCGTCCCAGTGGTACCGGTAGACGACCGGACCGGAGCGCAGCTCCGCCTCGACCCTCAGTACGGTGGCGAGGAACCTCGGGTCGTCGTCGGGCAGCAGGCCGGACAGGCCGACCCACAGCGACGCAGCGTCCATCTCGGACTCGCCATAGGCCACTGTGTACGCGCCAACCCCGTCGTGCCAGCCGTACTCCAGGACGTTGGCGCCGATCCGGTCGCGCAGCTGCACCCACTCCGGCGGCTCACCCCGACCGTGCTTGCCCGAGACGTACAGCGCCCGGTCGACGGTGAGCCAGCACATCACCTTGGAGTACACGTGGTGGCGGGGCGGCAGCCGGTCCTCCCAGATCCCGTGGTCCGGCTCGTGCCAGCGGCGCTCCACCGCCTGCACCATCGCCTCGATGACCCGCCACTCCTCCTCGCGCACCGAGCCGCGGGCATCGGTGACCGCCGCGAGCAGGTCCGCGACCGGGCCGAACACGTCCAGCTGCAGCTGCCGGTTGGCCGCGTTGCCGACCCGTACCGGCCGGGATCCGGCGTAGCCGGGAAGCGTGTCGATGACCGCCTCCGGGCCCAGCTCCTCACCGTTCAATGTGTACAGCGGGTGCAGCCACTCAGGGTGCCCGCCGGTGCGCTCCACCACGGTGTCCACCCAACGCAGGAACGCCTCCGCCTCGTCCAGCGATCCGACGTCCACCAGCGCCCGGGCGGTCATCGCCCCGTCGCGCAGCCAGCAGTACCGGTAGTCCCAGTTGCGCACGCCGCCCAGCTCCTCCGGCAGCGAGCTGGTCGCGGCGGCCAGGATGCCGCCGGTCGGCGCGTGGCACAGCCCACGCAGGGTCAGCGCGCTGCGCAGCACCTGGTCCCGGGCGAGCCGCGGCAGGCGCAGCTTGGCGCTCCAGTCCTGCCACGGCTGCTCGGCCGCCGCCTGCCGCTGACCCACGGGCAGCGCGGACGGCTCGATGCTGTCCGTGCCGAAGCGCAGCTCCAGGGTCAGCGAGCCGCCGAGCGCGGCCAGGTCGACCTCCGCGCGGGCGGTCTCCTGGCTGCCGTCAGAGACGATGTCCCACTCCACACCGGGGGCGAGGAGCGCGATCGGCTCGTTCGCGCCGAGCACCAGCACGCCGTCCCCGAGCGGCTGCAGCCGGATCGACACCTGGCCGAACTCGGGCCGTGGGGCGAACTCCAGCCGGGCCCGGGCCGTGCCGGTGAGCACGCGCACCAGGGTGGACCGGTCGGTGGTCGGGTCCGCCGGCGGCTCCAGCCAGTCCGTCACGGTCAGCCCGGACCAGCGGGTCTCCACGGTCATCGTGCCCGGCCGGTACCGCTGGCCCAGCGGCAGCCGCCCTGGGCGTTCCCCACCCGCCTGCGCGCCCGGCCCGTTCCCGGCCGGGCTGACCGAGAAGTGCCCGGCCGGTGCGCCGCCGAGCAGGTCCGCGAAGATCGCCGAGGAGTCCGGCCAGGGCTGGCACAGCCAGGTGACCCGCGCGTCCGGCGTGACCAGCGCGACGGTGTGCCCGTCGGAGAGCATCGAGTGCCGCTCGATCGGCACCGCGCGCTCGCCGAACAGCCAGTGGCGGCGGGTCTCCAGCAGCAGCGCGAGCGCGCGTACCGCCTCGATCGGCTCGGCGACCCGGTACTGCGCGGCGGTCTCACCCGGGCCGACCTTGATCCCCACGTCCGGGCCGTGCAGCACCTTGAACGCGTTCTCGTCGGTGACGTCATCGCCCATGAACAGCACTGCGCTGGCGGACTGCTGGGTGCGTAGCGCGTCCACCGCGGTGCCCTTGTTCTTGTTCGTGATCACGGCCAGCTCGATCACCTCTTTGCCCTGGGTGACCGTCACGTCCGGCCAGGTCGCCGGGCCGGACCGGATGGCCTCGATGACCGAGAAGGCGACGTCCCGCGGCGCGGACCGGGTGTGCACCGCGATGCTGGCCGGCTTGGCCTCCAGGCGTACGCCGAACTTGTTCCTGGTGATGGCCCGCAACTCGGCCAGCAGCCGGCCGTGCAGCTCGACCAGGGACTCGTCGAGGCTCTCCACGAACCCCACGTCGAACTCCGAGCCGTGGCTGCCGACCAGGTGTACCTCACTGGGCAGCCGGGACAGCGTGGCCAGGTCGCGCAGGGCCCGGCCGGAGACCACCGCGACGGTGGTCTGCGGCAGCGCGGCGAGCGCCCGGATCGCGGCCACCGCCTCCGGTAACGGCACGGCCTTGTTCGGGTCCTCCACGATCGGCGCCAGAACGCCGTCGTAGTCGGTGGCGACCAGCAACTGCGGCACGCGCGCGATCCGCCCGATCGCGGCGCGCAGGGCCGGGTCGAGCTGGTTGGTCAACTGACCGCCTCCGGCACGCCGAGCGCGGTCAGGAACGACTTCGCCCAGTGCCGCACGTCGTGCGTGCGCAGGTGGCGCTGCATGATGCGCATCCGCCGGGCGGCCTCGGCCAGATCGACCTCCACCGCGCGCAGCAGCGCGTCCTTGACGCCGTCCGGGTCGTACGGGTTGCACAGAAACGCCTGGCGCAGCTCGGCCGCTGCACCGGCGAACTCACTCAGGACCAACGCTCCGCCGCTGTCTCCGCGCGCGGCGACGTACTCCTTGGCCACCAGGTTCATACCGTCTCGCAGGGGGGTCACCATCATGACGTCCGCCGCGCGGTAGAGCGCGGCGAGCTCACTGCGACTGTACGACTGGTGCAGATAGTGGACCGCGGGGACGCCCACCCGGCCGAACTCGCCGTTGATGCGCCCGACCTCGCGCTCCACCTTGACCCGGAGGGCCTGGTAGTGCTCCACCCGTTCCCGGCTGGGCGTGGCCACCTGGACCATCACCGTCTCCGGGACGGAGAGCTTCCCTTCGGAGAGCAGCTCCCGGAACGCCTTCAGGCGTAGCTCGATGCCCTTGGTGTAGTCGAGCCGGTCCACGCCGAGCAGGATCGTCTTCGGGTCGCCCAGCTCGGCCCGGATCTGCTTGGCCCGGGCCTGCACGGCGGGGCTGGCCGCCATCGTCTCCATCTCCCGCGCGTCGATGGAGATCGGGAAGGCGCCGGCCTTGACCGGCCGGCCGTCCACGTCGATCGTGGTGCCCTCGTACCGCAGGCCGAGCAGGTGGCGGGCGAGCCGGACGAAGTTCTGCGCGGCCAGCCGCTGCTGGAAGCCGACCAGGTCGGCGCCGAGCAGGCCGCGCAGCACCTCGGCGCGCAAGGGCATCTGCATGAACAGCTCGATCGGCGGGAACGGGATGTGCAGGAAGAAGCCGATGCGCAGGTCCGGCCGGCGCTCCCGGAGCATCGCCGGCACCAGCTGCAGCTGGTAGTCCTGCACCCAGACGGTGGCGCCGGGCGCCGCCACCTCGGCGGCCGCGTCGGCGAACCGGGCGTTGACCGTGCGGTACGCCTCGCGCCAGCGCCGCTTGTACACCGGTGTCTCGACCGCGTCGTGGTACAGCGGCCAGATGCAGGCGTTGGACTGGCCCTCGTAGTAGCGCTCCAGGTCGACGGCGCTCAGCGGCACCGGGTGCAGCCGGATGCCGTCCATCTCGAACGGCGCGGGCGCGTCGCCGACCCCGCCCGCCCAGCCCACCCAGGTGCCGTGCTGGCCGGCGAGCACCGGATGCAGCGCGGTCACCAGGCCGCCGGGGCTGCGCCGCCACTGCGGGCCCTCGGGCGTGGACACCTCGTCCACGGGCAGGCGGTTGGCCACTACCACGAACGAGCTCCGGTCCGTCACGCTCCGAGTACCTCCAAGTTGATGATCGTGTGTTGAGTCCGAGCCTACGTGCCCTGGTTGAACGACCGTTAGAGATCGACGATCGGCCACGTGCTGGCCAGGATCTGGGTGATCCGCTCCCGCTGCGAGGTCATGATCGGGGTTACCCCGCGTGCGGTCGCCTCGAGCACCGCGTGCGCCAGGTGCGTGCTGCCCAGCATGCGCGCGTGGCCACCGAGCAGCAGAGCGTCGTTCGGCTCGACCGGGGTGACCACCACCGCGTCCAGGTTCGACAGGACATCCAGGTAGCGCCGCTCGCCGCTCTCGGCGCGCCGGTAGGCCTCGGCGAGGCACAGCGCGGGGACGACGACGAAGTCCTCTGCGTCGGCCGCCTCAAAGATCCGCTTGCCGACCTCGCCCGACCCCTTCGCGTACGCCAGGATCGCGTCGGTGTCCAGGACCAGCGCCGCCTGGTTCACGGCGTGGTCCGGGCGGGCTCGCCGTGGAAGATTCGCTGGATGTGCTCGAGCGCCTGCGCCCCGCCGGCGCCGTGGTTGGCCCGCACCCGGTCGATCTCGGCCTTGACCGCGATCGCCCTGGCCCGCAGTTCGGGCGGGACGCTCTCCATCAGCTGTCGTCGCTGCTCGCGCACCCGCGCGGTCCCTTCCTCGGTGATGTCGAACCCGAGGGCGATGAGGGCATCGCGGGTACGTTCGGCGCCCATGCGCCGACGCACCGCGTCGGTGATGTACGCCGACACGTTGGGCTCACGCGCCAGCCGCTCGGCCACGTCGTCGGGCACGCTGATCGCGATCTTCTTGGTCATACTGCCGATCGTACGGAGTCATACCGAAGCGGAGCAACGGCGGTGACCGGCGCAGCCGCAGGAACAGCAGGTGATCAACTGGGACGGATGGGGCATACTCCAGCCGCCACCCGCGTTATGGGCCGGTGGCGAACCTGGAAAGATTGACCCGACTCCCGTCACCTGGTCCAGACAACCGGAGGTAGGGCACACCGTGGCCCAGTACATCTACGTCCTCGAGAAGGCGCGCAAGGCGCACGGCGACAAGGTCGTGCTGGACAACGTCACGCTGTCCTTCCTGCCCGGCGCCAAGATCGGCGTAGTCGGCCCGAACGGCGCCGGCAAGTCCAGCCTGCTCAAGATCATGGCGGGCCAGGACGTGCCGAGCAACGGCGAGGCCCGCCTGATGCCCGGCTACACCGTGGGCCTGCTCGCCCAGGAGCCGCCGCTCAACGACGCCAAGGACGTGATCGGCAACATCGAGGAGGCGGTCGCCGACACCAAGGCGAAGCTGGAGCGGTTCAACAAGATCGCCGAGCAGCTGGCCACCGACTACACCGACGAGCTGATGGCGGAGATGGGCAGGCTGCAGGAGGAGCTGGACCACGCCGACGCCTGGGACCTGGACTCCAAGCTCGAGCTGGCCATGGACGCGCTGCGCTGCCCCCCGCCGGACGCCGACGTCACCAAGCTCTCCGGCGGCGAGCGGCGCCGGGTGGCGCTGTGCAAGCTGCTGCTGCAGCAGCCGGACCTGCTGCTGCTGGACGAGCCCACCAACCACCTGGACGCGGAGAGCGTGCAGTGGCTGGAGCAGCACCTGGCCAAGTACCCGGGCACCGTGCTGGCGATCACCCACGACCGGTACTTCCTGGACAACGTGGCCGGCTGGATCCTGGAGCTGGACCGCGGCCGCGCCATCGGGTACGAGGGCAACTACTCGACCTACCTGGAGAAGAAGGCCGAGCGACTGGCCGTTCAGGGGCGCAAGGACGCCAAGCTGCAGAAGCGCCTCGCCGAGGAGCTGGACTGGGTGCGCTCCAACGCCAAGGCGCGGCAGACCAAGTCGCGCGCCCGGCTGCAGCGCTACGAGGAGATGGCCACCGAGGCGGAGAAGACCCGCAAGCTGGACTTCGAGGAGATCCAGATCCCGCCGGGGCCGCGGCTGGGCAACACCGTCATCGAGGTGTCGCACCTGAAGAAGGGCTTCGGTGACCGGTTGCTCATCGACGACCTGTCGTTCTCGCTGCCGCGCAACGGCATCGTCGGCATCATCGGCCCGAACGGCGTGGGCAAGACCACCCTGTTCAAGACCATCGTGGGGCAGGAGCAGCCGGACAGCGGCACGGTGAAGATCGGCGAGACGGTGAAGCTGTCCTATGTGGACCAGAACCGGGCCGGGCTGGACCCGAACAAGACCGTCTGGGAGGTGGTCTCCGACGGGCTGGACCACCTGATGGTTGGCAAGGTGGAGATGCCGTCCCGGGCGTACGTGGCGGCGTTCGGGTTCAAGGGTCCCGACCAGCAGAAGCCGACCGGGGTCCTCTCCGGCGGCGAGCGCAACCGGCTCAACCTGGCACTCACCCTCAAGATCGGTGGGAACGTGATCCTGCTCGACGAGCCGACCAACGACCTGGACGTGGAGACGCTGTCCAGCCTGGAGAACGCCCTGCTGGACTTCCCCGGCTGCGCGGTGGTCATCTCGCACGACCGGATGTTCCTGGACCGGGTGGCCACGCACATCCTGGCCTGGGAGGGCGACGACACCAACCCGGCCAAGTGGTTCTGGTTCGAGGGCAACTTCGAGGCGTACGAGAAGAACAAGGTGGACCGGCTCGGTGCGGAGGCGGCCCGCCCGCACCGGGTGACCTACCGCAAGCTCACCCGCGACTAGGCGTGGCCAGGTTCGTCTACCGGTGTCCGGTGCGATGGTCGGACCTGGACGCCTACGGCCACGTGAACAACGCCCGCTTCCTCACCCTCTACGAGGAGGCGCGGGTCGCGCTGTTCTTCGTGGGCGCCCGGGAGAAGGGGCTGACCAGCTTCGAGGAGGGCATCGTGATCGCCCGGCACGAGGTCGACTACCTGCGCCCGGTGGACTACGGCGACGCCGTCCGCATCGAGATGTGGATCGACGAGATCCGCGCGTCCCGGATCGGCGTGCGCTACGAGCTCTTCGATGACGGCGTGGTGGCGAGCCGGGCGCGTTCCGTCGCGGTCCCGTTCGATTTGGCCCGGCAGCGGCCGCGCCGGTTGACCGAGGCGGAGCGGGCATTCTTGGAACCGTGGCTGGAGTAGCCCACGGCCTGGCCGCGGCGGCGGTCGCCGACGCGGGGGCCTTCCTGGCCCGGCTGACCCGGCTCGATGCGAACGGGCTGGTCCGGCTGCGGCCCGCCGGCCCGGACCGCACCGCGCTGTGGGCCCGCCTGCCGTGGGAGGCGATCGTGACCCGGTCGGTGCCCGGCACGCTCGCCGGCGACGTCACGGTCCGCGCCGCGGAGCTGCTCGCCGAACTGGAGCGCGGCGGGACCGGCCTGCCGGCGCGGCGCGACGAGCTGTGGCGCTGGCCGCTGCCGCCAGCGCGGGTTCAGGTGCTCGAGCAGATTCCGGCCGCGGTCGTCCGGCAGATCGGCGCCGCCGCCGAGGGGACGGTGCGCACCGCGGCCCGCACCGGTGCCGGCGGCCGGCCGGTCGGCGAACGCGCGGTCCGTGACGCGCTGCTCGACCACATCGCCATCCGGGTCACCCCCGATCCGCCCAGCGACTCCGGACGCAAGACACAGGCTGGTGGGCAAGGCAGCGGGCGGGACGCTCTGGCTGGTGGCGAAGGCAGCGGGCGGGACGCGCCGGCGGGTGGGGAGGGCACCGTCGACGTGCCGCAACGGCTGGTCCAAGCGGTGGTCAGGATGGGTTTCCTCGGCCGCGACCCGGCCGCCGGGCAGGTGCGGGTGCTACGCGCCGGCGCCTGGGTCGGGCTCGCAGCGCCGTACGGGACCGCTTGGCTGCCGCCAGCCGGCGGGCTGATTCTGCCGCGCAGGCTCTAGTACTACGAACGACCGATCAGTTATGGTCCAAACGGTCCGGTACGGCCGGACGGGGGATGTCCTGGACTGACCTTCCGGGTACGGTCGTGAACCGGGTCCGACGCAGGGTAGGCGTTCAGTTTCGCTGGGGAGCGAGGTGCGGTAGCGATGCCATGGTGGTCGTGGCGCCCGGGGCAGGCCGGGGGCGGTGACGCGAAAACACTGGACGGTTCGGAGAAGGTCGTCCGGTACGGCCCGCACCCACCGCGCAAGCCGGAGTCGACCACCACGGCGCCGGACGGCAGCGCGGATCCGTACGGGGCCCGCGTGGCACCGGTGACGCTGTCCCGCATCGGCGAGGCGCTGGACCTGCTCGACGTGCGCTACCTCTCCGACGGCGAGGGCAGCCTGCTGGCCATGTGGGAGCGGCACGCCGTGCTGTTCACCCTGGAGGGCCCGGACGACGAGATCCTGGTGATCCGTGCCCGCCCGCACGCCACCGTCCCGCCGGACTGGGCCGACCGGGCCTACCGGGTGGTGAACGAGTGGAACCACACCCGCCGGTTCTGCAAGGCGTACGTGGGTGACCCGACCGAACGCGGCCAACTGCCGATCTACGCCGAGATGCAGATCCCACTCTCCGCCGGCTCGCACGACGCGCTGCTGGTCGAGTTGCTCGACTGCGGCGCGGCGGTGGCCACCTCGTTCGTCGAGTGGCTGCACGACGAGGGCGCCCTGCTGTAGCGGCTCGCGGCAGCGAAGCCGGCGAGGCTGCTGGACCTCGCTGGTATCGGGCTAGCTGGGCAGGGTCGGCAGCCCTTCCCGCTCGGGCGTGTTGACCAAGAAGTGCGCCGAACGCTCCAGGTAGTCCCAGAGCGTCGATTCCTGTTCGGGCGGCAGCCGCAGGCCTTCCAGGGCGCGCCGCATGTGCCGCAACCAGGCGTCCCGCTCCGCCGGACCGATGCGGAACGGCGCGTGACGCATGCGCAGCCGCGGGTGGCCGCGCAGGGCGGAGTACGTGTGCGGGCCACCCCAGTACTGCATCAGGAAGAGCGTCAACCGTTCGGCGGCGGGGCCCAGATCCTCCTCAGGGTAGAGCGGGCGTAGCAGCGGATCTTCCGCCACGCCCGCGTAGAAGTCGCTGACCAGCTTGCGGAAGGTGGGCTCTCCGCCGACCGCCTGGTAGAAGTTGGCCTCGGTCTCACCACCAGCGTTCGCGTCGCGCGCGGTGTCTTCGCTCACCGCTCTATCGTGCCAGCCGTCAGGCGGGCGCCGCGTTCGCGTCCGCCGTGCCGTCGTCCGCGGTGGGACCGCCGCCCGCCGGGCCGGTGGCAGCGACCCGGTCGCGAGGTGCCGGGGCGGCACGGCCCGGGCCGGTGGCGGCGACGCGGTCGCGGGGTGCCGGGGCGGCGCGGCCCGAGCCGGTGGCGGCCGCAGGGGTCAAGCCTTTCGCGTTCGCCTCGGCCGCCGCCGCGACCGCTGCCCGCATCACCGCTGGTCGCGGCCACCCCAGGCCCGCCAGCGCCAGGAGCACGACGCCGGCGGCGCTCCACAGCCCGACCACCAGGTACAGCGGGAACACGTCGGCCAGCAGGCCGGTGAGCACGACGGCCAGCCCTTGGATCACCTGCATACCGCTCTGCATGACGCCGAAGGCACGGGCGCGGTAGCCGTTCGGCAGCACCTGGACGAACAGGGCGTTCGCCGCGGGCAGCATGCCGCCCACGAAGAAGCCGCAGGCGGCGGCCATCAGCGCCACGCCGGCGACCGGAGGGTTGGTCACCGACGCCACCAGCGACGCCGGGGCGAGCACCGCGAACACCCGGATCAGCTGGCGCCGGGTGTCCGGCTGCACCAGCCGGCCGATCAGCAGTGCGCCGATGATCCAGCCCACCGGGTTCGCCACCATGATCAGCCCTTGGTACAGGCCGCGGTCGCGGCCCTGCCCGACCAGGTCTGCCGCCCACGCGGCGGCGAGTCCCTCGGGCACGATCGCGAACCACATGGAGGTGAAGACGATCACCGCGATCGCCCGCAGCACGCGGGAGCCGAAGACGATCTGGTAGCCCTCCGCGGTCTCTCGCAGCAGGTGGCTGCGGCGGGTCTCGGGCAGCGCCGGCGGCCGGTCGCGCACGCCGAGCCGCAGGACCAGCGCGGAGAAGGCGAACGTGGCGGCGTCGAACGCCAGGGCCAGCCGCGGGTAGAACGGGGCGATCGCCGCCCCGGCCATGTAGCCGACGACCTGTGCCGCCTGGCCGGTGCTCTGGTTCAGCGACAGCCCGATCACCAGGCGGTCGCCGGTGAGGACCAGCGGCAGCAGCGCGGAGCGGGCCGCCTGGGCCGGCGGGTTGGCCAGGGCGACCACGAAGAGCAGCCCGATCATCACCGGTACCGGGGTGCCCGGCAGGGCGACCAGGGCGATCAGCGCCATCCGGACCAGGTCGCAGATGACCATCACGCTCCGGTAGCGGTACCGCTCGGCCAGCGCGCTGAGCAGCGGCCCGCCGACCACCCAGGGCAGGTAGCTGGTGGCGAACGCGGCCGCCGAGGCGGCGACCGACTGGGTGCTCTTGTACACCAGCGCGGTGACCGCGGCCTTCGCCAGGTAGTCACCGAACCAGGACGCAGTGGCGGACGAGTACATCGCTCGGTACTCGGTGTTGCCGAGTACCTCCCGAAAGGTGGCCGGGCGTTCCGGAGCGGGCGCCTGGTTGGACACCGGGGGCCTCCATCGGTCGGGTCGCGATAGCGGTCTGGGTGACGTTCAGCCCCGGTGGGCCGGGCTACCACCGCGGATAGCGACGGTAGCACTCCCGAACGTCGATTCAGCAGCGGAGCTTGTCGTGAATCTAGCCCGATCGGATGATCGCCCGCTAGGGCAAACGGCTAGTTCGTCGCGAGTCCGACTGAACGAACGGACGATACCGGTTGTCCGCTCGCCGGGCGACCCCGAGCCACTCGTCCTCAGCCGCGCTCGTCCCCTGGTGGCTCCTGCGTGGAGCGCTCCTGGGACACCGGCGGGCGCGGGGTCACCGGCCGCAGCCGCGCGGCGGCGATCTGGGCGGTGATGCCGGCCTCCTCCAGCGCCTCCGCCTGCCGGCGGCGCAGCTCGCGCTGGACCCGGTACTGCCCGTCCGCGGTGGTCTTGGCGACGGTCCGCAGCACCGCGCCGTCCACCGTCACCTGCTCCACGCCGAGCACCTCCGGCGGCTCGACGAAGTACTCCTCGTACTGCGGGTCGTGGGCCATGCCGTCGACCGCCCGGCGCAGCAGCGTGGTCGCCTCCTCGACGCTGGCGAAGCCGATCGGCATGTCCACGATGACCGTGGCCCAGCCCTGGCTCTTGTTGCCCACCCGGACGATCTCACCGTTGCGGATGTACCAGACCACGCCGTGGCCGTCCCGCACCGTCGTGATGCGCAGGCCGATCGCCTCCACCACGCCGGTCGCCTCGCCCAGGTCGACCGTGTCACCCACCCCGTACTGGTCCTCGACCAGCATGAACAGCCCGGCGAGCAGGTCCTTGACCAGGGTCTGCGCGCCGAAGCCCAGGGCCAGCCCGACGATCCCGGCGCTGGCCAGCAGCGGGCCCAGGTCGAAGTTGAGCTCGCCGAGGATGGTCAGGCCGGCGACGCTGAAGACCACGACGGAGACGGTGTTGCGCAGCACCGAGCCGATCGCCTCGGCCCGTTGGCGGCGCCGCTCGGGGAAGGGCACGGGCGGCCCGTCCGGGCGGGGGGCCCGTTCGCGCAGCGGGCGCAGGATGGTCGGGACCTGGGCCTTCGAGGTGGACCGCACCAGCCGGTTGATGGTCTTGTGCAGCAGGAACCGCACCAGCAGCGCGGCCAGCACGATCAGGACGATGCGCAGTGGCTTGACCAGGATGTAGTAGCTGCTGTCGGCGAACCAGCTGGAGTCGGTCGCCTTGTACACGACGTTGCACACCGGGTCGTCCAGGCAGCTCTTGCTGGGCGACGGCTGGTCCGCCGCCAGGTGCGGCTGGTCCGCCGCGAGCAGGGTCAAGGTCGACAGCGCCACGCTTAGTTAGTACCGCACCTTCCTTCCGGAGGGCTCGCCGGACCCGGCTGTTTCGCCCCGGAGAAGCGGTTTGAACCCAGTCATCCCGGTACATGATGCCAAAGCTTCACCCGGTGAGCGGCATTAGTACGTGCAATCGCCCGATCTATCGGGGACTATTGGGCCACGGCCCCGATTTCGCGGGCCGGATTCGGCGGTTGCGACCAGATTCGGCGAGCGAGATCGGATTCAGCAGGGCAGAAAGATCGGACTCAGCAGCAGAGAGGTGAGCGCGATGCCTGACATACGACCCACAGTGAGCTCCGCCGCGTTGGTTCTCAACGCCACCTACGAGCCGCTGTGTGTCGTGTCCGTGCGTCGAGCCGCCATCCTTGTGCTGTCCGCCAAGGCGGTCTGCATCGCCGACGGCGAGGGGATCCTGCACAGTGCCCGGTACGCTCTGCCGGTGCCGTCCGTGGTCCGGCTGACCCGGTTCGTCCGGGTGCCCTACCGCAACCACGTCGGCATGTCCCGCCGCGCCATCTTCGCCCGCGACGGCGGGAGGTGCGCGTACTGCCGGGGCGCCGCGGAGACCATCGACCATGTGCTGCCGCGCAGCCGCGGGGGGCGGCACGTCTGGGAGAACGTGGTCGCGGCGTGTGCGAAGTGCAACCACACCAAAGGGGACCGTACGCCAGCGGAGCTGGGCTGGCGGCTGCACACCGTCCCCGCCGCGCCGAAGGGCGCGGCGTGGCGCGTCCTGGGGCACCGGTCGCCGGACCCGCGCTGGGCGGACTGGCTCGACCTGCCTGCGTCCACGCTGCCCACCGCCGCCTGAGCTGACCGGCGAACCCCGGCGGTTCGGCGTGGCCGGCCCTCCGCTACCGTGAACGGCGTCGAGACTTGTCCGTTGGGAGTGTTCGGTTGTCGGTCACTGAGACGGTGCTCATCTTCGTCGTCATTCCCGCGGCGATCGTGCTGGTGATCGCCGGGCTGGCGTACGCCGGCGGCGGCCGGCGCACCAGCAAGCGGTACCGGCCGGGGCGTCCCTTCGAGTTCACCCCGGTCTGGTTCGTGGCCGCGCCGGAGCAGCTGTCCGTGGCGACCGGCTCGGCCGAGCTGACCGCGGGCCCGCACCGGGAGGCGATCACCGGCGCGAGCGAGGCCCCGGCCGTCCAGCGGCCTGAGCGGGAGAGGGTGCTGCAGGGCATGACGGGAGGCGCGAGTGACCGCTGGTGAGATCACCACCCACGACAGCGCCAGCAGCAGGCCGCCCCGCCGGCCGGAGGTGCTCGACGGCCCGTTCACCACGCGCCAGCTGCTGCGCCTGGACCAGGCGCTGCGGGTGGCGGACCGGTCCACCGGGCTCACCTTCAGCGTCTATGTCGGGGAGCTGGACGAGCCGGTCCGCGACCACGCCGAGAAGCTGCTCATGCAGCTGGCCGACCCGGCCAGCTCGGTGCTGATCGCGGTCTCGCCGAACCAGCGGGTGCTGGAGATAGTCACCGGCCCGAAGGCCCGGGTGCGGTTGCCCGACCGGGACTGCAAGCTGGCCGCGCTGTCCATGGCGGCGGCCTTCGGCGGCGGCGACCTGGCCGGCGGCATCGTCAACGGCCTGGCTCAGCTCGCCGACCACGCCCGCCGCGCCTAACGCGTTGACAAGGGAATGCCGGTTGTGGAGATCCACAACCGGCATTCCCTTGTCAACGCTCAGGGAGCCTGGTCAGCGGGCCGCGTCGGCGGCTCGGGCCCGCAGGGCGCGCACCACACCGTCCCGGCCCTCCATCAGCAGCCGGCGCAGCGGCGCCGGGTGGCCGTCGGCGGCGAGCCACGCGTCGGTCGCCGCCACCGTCCGGTCGCTCACCTGGTAGGACGGGTAGCCCAGCACGGCGAACTCCTGCGCCGGCTCGTTGTCCCGCTTGGCCCAGATCTCGCCGACCACCTCGTGGAACTTCGCCACGTACGGCTCGGTCAGCGCCAGCTGGGTCGGGTGCTGGAACCCCAGCAGCAGCGCCCGGTGCTGCCAGTTGGGCAGCGGGTCCGGTCCGGTGAGCTGCCGCCACACCGCGGCCTTGCCTTCCGGCGTGGGCACCAGGGCGCGCGCCACCGCCGCCTCCCGTTCGCCGCTGGCCGTCCGGTCGCGCGCCAGCTCGGCGTCGATCAGCGACTCGTCCGCCGCGCCGCCGGCCACCAGCGCCTGCACCAGCGCCCAGCGCAGCTCGCTGTCCACCCGCAGGCCGGGCGGGACCGGCGCCGTGCCGTCCAGCCAGCCGCGCAGCTGCGCCAGCTCCTCGCCGCGGGCCGCCGAGATGTACGCCCGGGCCCAGGACAGCTGGAACCCGCTGCCCGGCTCGGCGGCCTGGGCCGCGTCCCGGGCGGTGCGGGCCAGCGCCGCCCAGCCGGCGGGCGCCCAGGCGGGGTCGGCGTAGTAGGTCAGGGCACCGGCGGCCTGCCGCAGGGTGTTGCCGACCAGGGTGATGTCCCGCTCCGCGGGCAGCCCGCTGAGCACCAGGTCCAGGTAGTCGCGGGCGGGCAGCTCCGCGTCGCGCAGCATGTCCCAGGCGGCGGTCCAGCACAGCGACCGGGCCAGCGCCGAGTCGAAGCCGGCGATGTGCTGCACCACGGTGCGCAGCGACCGCTCGTCGAGCCGCAGCTTGGCGTAGGTCAGGTCCTCGTCGTTGAGCAGCAGCACGTCCGCGGCCGGCAGGCCGACCAGCTCGGGCAGGTCGGTCCGTTCACCATCCACCGTGACCTCGAGCAGGCGGCGGCGGACCAGCCGGGCACCGTCGAGGTCGTACAGCCCGACGCCGATCCGGTGGGTGCGCAGGGTCGGGTGCTCGTCCGGCGCTTCCTGGCGCACACCGACCGCGGAGTAGCGCCCGTCCGGTCCGATCTCGACCATCGGGCGCAAGGTGTTGACCTGGGCGGTCTCCAGCCACTGTGCGGCGAACTTGCGCAGCGGCAGCCCGGACGCGGTCTCGAGCTCGGTGAGCAGGTCGTCGAAGGTCGCGTTGCCCCATGCGTACCTGCCGAAGTACGCCTGCAGGCCGGCCAGGAAGCTGCCCATGCCCACGTACGCGACGAGCTGCTTGAGCACGCTGGCGCCCTTGGCGTAGGTGATGCCGTCGAAGTTCACCTCCACGGCCGCCACGTCCGGCATCTCGGTGTAGACCGGGTGCGTGGACGAGAGCTGGTCCTGCCGGTAGCCCCAGTTCTTGCGGACGGACAGGAAGGTGGACCAGGCGTCGGTGAACCGGGTCGCCTCGCTGTTGCACCAGTGGCTGGCCCATTCGGCGAACGACTCGTTCAGCCACAGGTCGTTCCACCAGCGCATGGTCACCAGGTTGCCGAACCACATGTGCGCCATCTCGTGCAGGATCACGTTGGCCCGCTGCTCGTACTCGGCGTCGGTGACCGCGGAGCGGAAGATGAACTGCGGCTCGGCGTTGGTCACGCAGCCGAAGTTCTCCATCGCCAGAGCGTTGAACTCGGGCACCACCACCTGGTCGTACTTCGGCAGCGGGTAGCGCACCCCGAAGTTGCGGTGGAAGAAGTCGAAGCCCTGCCGGGTGACCTCGAAGACTTCGTCCGCGTCCAGGTGCTCGGCCATGCTGCGTCGGCACAACAGCCCCAGGTCGATGCCGTCGTGCTGCTCGCGCACCTCGTGGTACGGGCCGGCGCACAGCGCGGTGACGTACGTGCTCATCCGCGGCGACTGGCCGAAGTGGACCGTCTTGCCGCCGGAGGGCGCCGGCTCCTCGCGCTCCACCGGCATGTTGGAGACCACCCGCCAGTGCGCGGGAACCGTGGCGTGCCAGGTGAAGACGCTCTTGAGGTCGGGCTGGTCGAAGCAGGCGAAGACCCGCTGGGCGTCGGCGGTCTCGAACTGGCTGTACAGGTAGACCTCGCCGTCGACCGGGTCCACGCTGCGGTGCAGGCCCTGACCGCTGGTCGAGTACGCGAAGTCGGCGTCGATGACGAGGGTGTTGGTGGCGCCCAGCCCGCGCAGGGTGAGCCCGCGGTCGGCCGCCCAGTCGGTGGTGTCCACCGGCTGACCGTCCAACGTGGCCGAACGGATCGACTCGGCGGCCACCTCGATGAAGGTGCTGGCGCCGGGCTGCGCGCAGCGGAACCGGATGGTGGTGGTGGACCGGAAGGTGCCCTCGCCGGGTCTGCCGGCGCCGTCGGTGAGGTCGAGGACGATGTCGTAGCCATCGATCTCGAGCAGGCGGGCCCGCTCGGCCGCCTCCGCCTGGGTCAAGTTCCGCGCTCCGGCCACGTCGCCTCTCCGTCCTGATCTCTGCTGTCCGCCGCTTATCGTGTCACGCCCCACCGCCGCGCACTCCGGGTGGTGCACAGCACGCCCTACCCATACCGCCCGCGGTCATCGCGCGTGATATTCAGGAAGAATGACGGAACGGGTCAGCGTCGACATGTGGTTCGACCCGAGGTGTCCCTGGGCGTGGATCACCTCCCGGTGGCTGCTGGAGGTGGAGCGGGTCCGCCCGGTCGAGGTCCGGTTCCACGTGATGAGCCTGGCCGTGCTCAACGAGGGCCGCGATCTCGGCGAGCGGTACAACGCGCTGATGCGGGCGTCGTGGGGCCCGGTGCGGGTGTGCATCGCCGCCGAGCAGAAGCACGGCTCGCACGTGCTGCGCGACCTCTACACGGCCATGGGCACCCGGATCCACCTGCAGAAACAGGAGCCCGGCCCGGAGTTCTACGCCGCGGCGCTGGCTGAGGCCGGGCTCGACCCGGCGCTCGCCTCGGCGGCCGACTCCACCGAGTACGACACCGCGCTGCGGGCCAGCCACGACGCCGGCATGAAGCCGGTCGGCCTGGACGTGGGCACGCCGGTCATCCACGCGCCCGGCCCGGACGGCACGCCGGTGGCGTTCTTCGGCCCGGTGGTCACCCCGGCGCCCAAGGGCGAGGCGGCCGGCCGGCTCTGGGACGGCTGCCTGCTGGTCGCCGGCACCCCCGGCTTCTACGAGATCAAGCGCACCCGGGACGCATCCCCCAGCTTCGACTGACTACCGTCGGCCGTATGACGGTCGCTCACCCGATTGCCCGGGCCTGGGTCACCACCGGTGGGACGGGGGCCCAGAACTACGACGAGTTCGCCGACGAGACGGAGATCACCGAGATCATCCGGGCGAACCCGGACAGCGCCCTCGCGGTGGAGATGCCGCACCGCGCCCCGGAGAACGCTGGCCGCAGTTTCGCCGCCTCGCTGCCGGACGCCGTCGCGCGGCTGGCCCGGGCGAAGGAGGTGGGCCGCTACACGCCCGCCGGAGAGGTGGTCGTGCTGTACCGGATCACCTCGGGCGACGGCGGGCCGCCGGCGTACGCCATGTTCTGCATGGTCGACACCGACCAGATCTCGGCCAGCCCCGCCGAGCCGGGTCTGGTCATCCGCAACGAGGATGTGTTCCTCGCGAAGGTCCACGAGCGGGTGGCCCTCGCCAAGGCGACCGGGCACCTGCTCTCACCCGTGCTGCTGCTGCAGACCGCGAGCGACGCGGCGCTGCACGACGCGCTGGCGGGTGCGTGCGACGGCGCGGGCGCGCCGGTGGCGACCGACGTGGACCAGGCCGGCCGCACGCATGCGATCTGGCTGCTGCCGCGCGGGCCGGAGCAGGACCAGCTGCTCGACCTGGCCGCCGCCGGGGAGCTGGTGGTGGCCGACGGCAACCACCGCAGCCTGGCCGCCCAGGTCGGCGGGCTGCCGCGGTTCCTCGCCGTGGTCACCACGCCCGGCTCGGTGACTATCCAGCCGTACAACCGGCTGGTGAGCGAGCTCACCACCGGGCTGGACGAGCTGCTGCGCCGGCTGGCCGCGGCCGGCGCGCGGATCACCCCGGCCGCCGGCCGGCCCGCCGTGCCCGCCGGGGCCGGGACCGTCAACCTCTACGGCGCGGGCCAGGCGTTCGCCGTGCAGCTTCCCCGGGCGTCCGGCGCCGGCGTCGTGGACAACCTGGACCACGCGCTGGTCGAGCGGGTGCTGTTGCGCGACGCGCTGGGCCTGGATCCGGGGGACAAGCGGATCACCTACGTCGGCGGGGATTATCCGGCCGAGTGGCTGTGCTCGGAGGTGGACGCCGGACGCGCCGAGCTGGCCATCCTGATCGCCCCGGTGAGCGTGGCCGACTTCGTCGCGGTCAACCTGGCCCGGCAGAAGATGCCGCGCAAGAGCACCTGGTTCACACCGAAGGCCCGGGCCGGGCTGGTGCTGGCACAGCTGTAGCCTGCCCGGTATGCGCGTCTACCTGGCCTCCGACCACGCCGGCTACGAACTGAAGGTGCACCTCGCGAACTACCTGGCCAAGCACGGCTACGAGGTGGTGGACGTCGGTCCGGCCCGGTTCGACCCCGACGACGACTACCCGGCGTACTGCCTGCACGCCGGCGCCCGGGTGGTGGCCGACCCGGGCAGCCTGGGCGTGGTCATCGGCGGTTCCGGCAACGGCGAGCAGATCGCTGCCAACAAGGTGGTCGGGGTGCGCGCGGCGCTCGCCTGGAACGTGGAGACGGCGACCCTGGCACGCCAGCACAACGACGCGAACATCGTCGCGATCGGCGCTCGCCAGCACACCTTGGACGAGGCGACCCGGATCGTGGAGGCGTTCCTCGCCGCACCGTTCTCCAACGTGGAACGGCACTCGCGCCGCATCGCGCAGGTCGCCGAGTACGAACGCAGCCGGGCGCTGCCGGCCTTGCCGTTACCGGCCGGGTCAACGCAGGCTGCGCGGTAGCTCCTCCCGGGGCACCCAGCCCCGCCGGACGATCACCAGGTCGCGCTCGGCGGCGGCGAGGTCGGCGTCGCCCGGGCGGGCGGCGTCCCTGGCCCGCATGGCCGCGGAGAGGCTCACCTGCGAGGTCCCCGAGCCGACCAGGCCGCGCAGCCCGCGTTCGGTCTCCCGGTCGTCACCGTTGCCGGTCACCTGGTCCAGGTCGGGGTCGTGCACCGGGCTGGTCTGCGCGGAGGGCGGCGGCGCGGGCACCGGCCTGGCCGCCGGCGGCGCGGGGGCGGACGGCTGGTTCGCCGAGCGCGGCTGGCTCGTCGAGGGCGGCTGGCTCGTCGAGGGCGGCTGGTTTGCCGAGGGCGGCTGGCTTGACAACGGGCGGCGCAGCCGGCGGCGCCGGCGTTCGACCTCGGCCATGCCCCCGACGTTACCGCAGCAGCAGCGCAACCCTTCTATGTCCTCTGCGATGCCGGCTCGGATCGGGTAGTTCCTACCGGGTCGCCTGCGCCGAGTAGCCAGATCGGGGAGAGCCGGCGAGCGTTTTCCCTTCGCGGCTACTCTCGGGGTAGGCATCGTTGGCTGGGGGAGTTGATAGATGTCAGACCCGTGGGCGACTCCGGAGGTACGGCGCACCGATCCTCGTCCCGTCGCACCCCGTGGCGCGTTTGCCCGCGGCGTAGCGCAGGTCGGCGTGTCCCGGCCGCGGTTCGACGACACCACGCCTGCCCTCGAGCCGCCGGTCGGGTACTGGCGCGACGACGCCCGCGTGCCGGTTCGACCGCAGCTTCGCCAGCTCCGCGTCGGTGGGGAGTGGACGACCATCGGCGCCATGTTCGCCTTCGTCTGCTGGGGGATCTGGGCGATCTCCGCGCGGGGCAGCGACATGGGTGCGCTGACGATCTCCCTCTTCCTCGTGCTGCTGATCGCGGCCGGCCTGTTCACTCTGCTGCGCCTGCTCGGCCGGGTGGTGCTGGAGCGCTCGCTGGGCCTGACCCGCCGTGGCGCCCGCGGTTCCCACCTGGCTACCGCGCTGTTCCTGGTCGCCGCCGGCATCGCCTACCTCGGCCAGACCCGCTGGGTGGTGGACGCCTGGACCTGGCTGAAGGCCCAGTTCTGGTAGAGCATGGCTCATGCGACCGGAGCCCGGACAGGTTCTGCACTTCTCCGAAGACCCCACGATCACCCGCTTCGTGCCGCACGTCGCGCCGACGTCGGTGCTGCCCGAGCCGTACGTCTGGGCCGTCGACGCCGACCAGGCGCCGTCGTACTGGTTTCCGCGGCAGTGCCCGCGCGCGATGGCCTGGGCCGTCCCCACCACCACGGCAGCCGACCGCGAGCGCGTCATCGGGCCCGGTTGCGGCGAGCGGGTCCACGCGATCGAGTACGGCTGGCTCGATGCGCTGCTCAACGTCCGGCTGTACGCCTACCGGCTGCCTGCTTCCGCGTTCCGGCCGATTGGCGAGCCGGTGCCGCATGCCATGGTGGCGACCGAGCCGGTCGATCCGCTTGGCCCCGCCGAGCCGGTCGGGAACCTGCTGCGGCTGCATGAGGAGGCGGGCATCCAGCTACGGCTGTTGCACAATCTCTGGCCGTTCTGGGACGCGGTGACCGCCAGTACGGTCCAGTTCAGCGGCATCCGCCTGCGTAATGCCCGCCCACGTCCCTGAGCTGGTCGTTGCTGCGGGCCTGAGCAGGATCGCGGGCAGCATCACGAGGACGGCGGTGACCATGGCAAGCAACGGGAACCCGCCGCGGCCGTACAGCACAGTGGCGCCGAGACTGGCCGTGGCGGCCACGCTCCACACCGCGGCGTCGACGGCGCCCTCCACCCGCAGGCGCCCGGTGGCAGCCAGTCCTCGGGTCAGTTGGCCGCTGCCGCCGATGAAGCACAGGTTCCAGCCGTACCCGAGAAGGAAGAAGCCCGCGGTCCGCGGCGCCGGCTCGGCTGCTGCGGCGGCGAGCGCGGCGGCCGCGGCCAGGGTGAGCAGCCCGGCGAGCATGACCGGCCGCGGTCCCAGCCGGTCCAGCAGCCGTCCGGTCGCGGGGGAGAGGGCGAACATGCCCACGGTGTGCGCGGACAGTGCGGCTCCGACCGAGCCGAGCCCGTGGTGGTGCAGGTGCATATCGAGCGGCACCGCCGTCATGACCAGGACCATGGCCAGTTGAGCCGTTCCCATCACAGCCAACGCGGTACGCGCCGCCGGGGCGAGCATCAGCTCCCGCAGTGGCGCTGCCTCCACGGACGCCTGCGGCCGCAGCCGCGGCGTGCCGGCCGCGGCCAGCGCGGCCAACCCGCACGCGAGCAGGGCCAGCAGGAAGGGGCCGGTGAGCGCCCGCCAGCCCACGGCGGTCGCGAGCCTGGTGGCCGGGTCCAGCAGCAGCGGCCCGCCCACAGCGCCGAGCGTTCCGGCCCACACGACGCCGCCGATCGCGAAACCGTGCCGGTGCGGCGGGTAGAGCTCGGCGGCCACGTACCGCGACAGTTGCGCTGCCGCGTTGCCCAGGCCGAGCAGCAGCATCCCACAACTGAGACAGGCCGCGGCCGCACCGGCAACGCCAGCCGCCGCACCGGCTACGGCGGCGGCCGCGACGACCGAGCCGGCCATCGCGGCGACGTACCCCAGAAGCAGGCCCGCTCGCCGGCCCCACCGGTTCATCAGCCGGCTCAGCGCGAGAGCGCCTGCACCGGTACCGATGACGGCGGCCGCGTTGGGCAGCCCGCTCCACTCTGGACCGAGCTGCTCAGCCGCGGCGATCGTGCCCACCGCGCTGGTGGACGCCATCGCCGCGGTCATGACCGCGGCGCCGGTGAACAGGGCGGGCATGGCCCGGGAGGTGGTGGCTGACATAGATCAAACGCTAGAAAGGCGAGCTGGTGACCTGAATGCCCGGCTGATAGAGGATAGGGGCGATGAGGTTTACGATCAGCAGGAAATCTGTGGTGAAGGGTTATAGATGAGCAGACCGCTCGATCAGACCGACTGGCGGATCCTCGCCGAGCTCCAGCGCGACGGCCGGCTCTCCTTCAACCAGCTCGCCCGCCTGGTCAACCTGTCGCCGCCCTCGGTGGCCGAACGCGTGCGGAGGCTGGAAGAGGCGGGCGTCATCAGCGGGTATCGCGCGGTCGTGGATCCGGCCCGCGCGGGCCTGCCGCTGACCGCGTTCGTCCAGATGCGGTGCGCCCACGGGCGCTGCCTGCTCAAGACCACGACCGCGGACGACCTGCCCGAGGTGGTCGAGGTGCACAAGCTGAGCGGCAGCTCATGCACCATGCTCAAGGTGCGGGTCGCCTCCATGGCCCACCTCGAAGGGCTGCTGGAACGCCTCGGCCAGCACGGCGAGATGAACTCCCACGTGGTGCTCTCCACGCAGTACGAGGGCCGCCCGGTCCAGCCGCCCCAGCCCGAAGGTCGTCCGGTGACGGTGAGCGAGGGCTGGAGCCGAGGGCGTGATACGACGCGATGAGGGTCTATATCTTGAGGAGCTAGTTGTTACCGGGGCCACAACAACTGTCAAGATCAGACCCAGCTGGTTTGTCGGACCCCGTCGCTAGACTCGCCGGCCGTGACGGTGCGCAGCTGGTGGTCGGGAATCTCCGCGGACCTGCCGCGGCCCTTCTGGGTGCTGGTGGCGGGCACCTTCGTCAACCGGGTCGGCTTCCTCGTCCAGCCTTTCCTCGCGCTCTACCTGGCCGGTCCACGCCAGCTGACCCCGAGCACCGTCGGCGTCGTGCTGGCCTGCTTCGGGGCCGGTTCGTTCGTGTCCCAGATCATCGGTGGCTACCTGGCCGACCGGGTAGGCCGGCGGGCCACGCTGGTGCTCGGCATGGTCGGCACGGCCGCCTGCTTCATGGCGCTGGCCTCGGTGCGCCAGCTCGCGCTGATCGCGGTGGCCGCGACCGTGACCGGGCTGCTCCTGGACGTGTACCGGCCGGCCATGTCGGCCGCGGTCGCCGACCTGGTGCCTGCCCAGGCCCGGCCGCGGGCGTTCGCGCTCATCTACTGGGCGATCAACCTCGGGGTCGCGGTGGCCGGGGTGCTCGGCGGCGTGCTCGCCGACCGCTCCTACTGGCTGCTGTTCGCTGTCGACGCGCTCACCTGCCTCGCCTTCGCCCTGATCATCGCCCGCGCGGTGCCGGAGACCCGGCCGGAGGCCACCACCGGCGAGCCGGGCAGCTACCGGCGGGTGCTGCGGGACGGCATCGCCCTCGGCCTGTTCGTCTCCATCCTGCTGGGCAGCCTCGTCTATGCGCAGCAGGTGGCCGCGCTGCCGCTGGCGGTGCGCGACAGCGGGCTGAGCGCAAGCGACTACGGGCTCATCTACGCGGTGAACCCGGTCGCCGTGATCGTGGCCCAGCCGCTGGTGCTGCGGCTGGTGGACCGGCTGCGCGTGGTGCCCACCCTGGCCGCCGCCGAGCTGGTCCTGGGCATCGGGTTCGCGCTGACCGCGTTCGCCGGCTCGGTCGGCATGTTCGCCCTCACCGTGCTGATCTGGACGCTCGGCGAGATCGGTTTCAACGCGGTGGGGCCGGCGCTTCTGGCCGAGATCGCGCCGCCGGAGCTGCGCGGCCGCTACAACGGGCTGATCGGCATGGCGTTCGGTGGCGCGTCCCTGCTCGGCCCCGTCGCCGGCACCTGGCTGTTCGGCGTCAGCCCGGGGCTGCTCTGGACGACCTGTCTGGTCACCGGTGCCATCGCCGCCGTGGTGGTCCTCGCTCTGGCGCCGGGCATCGCGCGGCGCCGGCGGGCCGCGGTCGCGGCGCCCGAGGCGGCGCAGGTGGCACCGAGCCCCGCTTAACGGCCGGCGCGTTGAGCCGGCGGTCGCGCCGTGGGATCGTAGGGGACCATGCGAGCGAGGAAGGCCTGGCACGGCGTCCTTGTGGCGACCGCGCTGCCGATGGACGAGCGGCTCGGCGTCGACCTGGACCGGTACGCCGAACACGTGCGCTGGCTGGCCGAAGAGGGCTGCGCCGGGGTCACCCCGAACGGGTCGCTGGGCGAGTACCAGGCGCTGACTCCCGACGAGCGGCGGGCGGTGGTCCGCACGGCGGTCGCCGCCGCGCCGGAGGGGTTCACCGTGATGCCGGGCGTCGCCGCGTACGGCGCGCTGGAGGCGTGCCGGTGGGCCGAGGACGCGGCCGAGGCCGGCTGCCACGCGGTGATGCTGCTGCCGCCGAACGCGTACCGGGCCGACGAGCGGGCGGTTGTCGAGCACTACCGGGAGGTGGCCAAAGTCGGGCTGCCGGTGGTCGCGTACAACAACCCGATCGACACCCGCGTCGACCTGGTGCCCGCCCTGCTGGCGAGGCTGCACGGCGAAGGGCTGATCGTCGGGGTGAAGGAGTTCTCCGGCGACGTGCGCCGCAGCTACCAGATCGCCGAGCTCGCCCCGGAGCTGGACCTGCTGGTCGGGGCCGACGACGTGGCGCTGGAGCTGGCCATCGCCGGGGCGTGCGGCTGGATCGCCGGGTTCGCCAACGCCCTGCCCCGCGAGTCCGTCGAGCTCTTCCAGGCCGCCGCCGCGGGAGACCTCGCCACCGCGCTGCCGCTCTACCGGCGCCTGCATCCGTTGCTGCGCTGGGATTCCAGGACCGAGTTCGTGCAGGCCATCAAGCTGACGATGGACATCGTGGGCCGGTACGGCGGTCCGTGCCGGCCGCCGCGCCTGCCGTTGCCCGCGGAGCAGGAACGCCTGGTCCGGGCCGCCGCCGAGCGCGTGCTCGCGGCCTGACCGTGCCCGCGGCCTGACCGTGCTCGCAGCCTGGCAGTGCTCGTGGCCTGAGCGGGGTCAGGCCGCGGCGGCGGTCACCGTGGCGAGCGCCTCCCGGACCGCGGGCGCCACCTCCTCGGCGAACAGCTGCGATTGCCGTTCCCGGTCGCCGGTCGGCCAGTAGATGAAGGTGTTCATCTGGTAGTCCGTGTAGAGCTTGGTGAGGGTGTCGACCCACCGCTCGACCGGGCCGTGGAAGGCGTCCCGGTCCGTTGGCGTGATCAGGCCCATCACGTTGTAGAGCCGGATGATCCGGTCCGGGTCGCGCCCCGCCTGCCGCGCCGCGATGCTGATGATCTCGTTGAGCTCCGGCAGCCGGGCCGGCGGGGCGTACGGTGCGGAGACCGACCAGCCATCCGCCTTGGTGCCGACCAGGGTGACCGAGCGCGGCGCGATGACGCCCAGCCAGAGCCCGATGTCGTGCGCCGGTCGGGGACCGGGCTGCATGGACGGGACCCGGTAGTGGGCACCGTGGTAGTAGAAGGGTTCGCCGGCCCAGCTTGCCCGGATGATGTCCATCGCCTCGCTCAGCGCTCGCCGGGCCTGGCCGGGCGTGCGCAGCGGGCCGCCCATGCCGGCGATCGCCTCACGGAAGCCGCCCGCGCCGAGGCCCAGTTCGAAACGGCCGCCGCTGAGCACGTCGATCGACGCGGCCTGTTTGGCGAGCATGGCCGGCGGCCGCAGGGCCAGGTTGGCGACGTTGGGGAACAGCCGCACCCGGCTGGTCCGGGCGGCCAGCCAGGTGATCTGGCTGAGCGTGTCGACGAAACCGGAGTTGTACGGATGGTCCTGGACGCCCACATAGTCCAGCCCGTTGGCGTCCGCGATGCGGGCAATGCGCGCGGCGATGTGCAGGCCCCCGGTGTTGGGATCCACGTTCAGGCCGAACCGCACGGGTTGTGGCATGGCTGTGCTCCTCATCAGGTCTCGGGCGGGACGGGTCAGTCCTCGGTGATGCGGTTCAGAGCCGCGGACAGCAGGTCCTGCTCCTCCGGCGAGAGCCGGTCCAGCAGCGCCTCGCGGATGGTCTGCACCTGCACCGGCACCGCCGCGTGCAGAAGCTCCTGGCCGGCCGGGGTGAGCGCGATCAGCACGCCGCGGCCGTCGTTGGGGTCGCCGGTGCGGGTCAACCAGCCGTGCTGCGCCAGCCGTGCGATCATCCGGCTCAGGGACGGCTGGGTCAGCCGGACCACCGAACCGAGGTCGCTGAGGCGCAGGCCCGGCGGTGGCGCGTGGTCCAGCCGGAGCATGACCTCGAAGTCGTTGATGCTCAGCCCGCAGGCACGGGACAGGGCCGCGGTGAGGCGCTCGGCCACTCGGGCGTGCGCGCCGCTCAGCGCCGTCCACGCCCGCGCGCAGGCGTAGGCGTCGGTCTGCGTCGTGGTGCTCATGGTCACTCCTCGGTGCGCGGCGCACCGGGCCGCCGGGCGCGGCCTCGGCCGCCAGAGCGCACATGCCCAGATCCCCGCGGATCATGTCTGGGATCCGGATCATGCATTGTCATGACGTTTTCCAGCTAACTTCTTGCGCTCGCGGCTCCTGCGGCGTTGTCTGAACGTAAGGGGACAATCGCTGCCAGTGCGCCGCACCGCCGCCGCTCGGCGCGGAGCTGGACAAACGCCGGGGTAGAGCCATGCCTGAACTGCCGCCGGACGGGCTGAGCATTGCCGTCGAAGTCGCGCGGATCGCGTCCGCACCGGGTACCTCCGTGGAACACGCCGCCATGCTGCTGGAGCCGCTGCGCCGGCTGGTGCCGTTCCAGGCCGCCTCGATCATCGTGCACGACATCTCCGGGCGTACGCGGACGCCTTTGGTGACGTACGGGTATGACGACGCGACGCTCGGGTACCTGACCGCTCCCGAGCATGTGGACGAGATCAAGCTGCTCGGCCTGGGCAGAGCCCGCCGGCCGATGCGGCTGAAAGACCTGCCGGTACCACGGGACCAGGTGCGCATCTGGGTGGAGTTCCTGGAGCCAGCCGGGTTCAAGGAGGCGCTCACGGTCGGGCTGTTCACCTCGGACGGGCGGTACCTCGGGATGCTCTGCCTCGGCACCGACGATCCGGACCAGCCGACGGTGGCCGCCCGCGACATGCTCGCCGAGCTCGCGCCGGTGATCGCGAACGCGGTGGACCCACTGCGCTCGGTCGTGGTGGCCGCCCAGATGGTGCACGGCGCGGTGGCCGCGGTCGCGATCACCGACCACGGCGAGGCGCTGCCGCTGCCGGGACTGGCCACCCACCCGTTGCTCGCGCCCGGCTCAGCGGCGCTCGCCGCCGCCCAGCGGCTGTCCCGCGAGATCGTCTGCGGCTCCTTCCTCTATCCGCTGCCCGACGCGGACGAGGGGCTCGCCCGGCTGACCGTGCTGACCTGCCCGCCGCAGGCGCCCTACCGGCTGGCCGGCGTCGCCGTCGTCTCGCCCCCCGGAGACCTGCGCGGCCTGACCCGGCGGGAGTTACAGATCGCCGGCCTGCTCATCGAGGGCTGGGCCAACCAGCGCATCGCGGCCAGCCTGTTCATCGCCGAACGCACCGTCGCCACGCACGTGGAGCACATCCTGGCCAAGCTCGGTGCGCCGACCCGGGCGTCCGCTGCGGTGCGGGCACTGCAGTCCGGGCTCTACGTGCCGCATCCGGCCCCCGCCCCGGCCGTCGTCGAGGTGGCGACCAAAGGCTGAGTTGGCCTCAGTCCCCGTTGCCGGCGTCCGCGGCCACTTCTGCCCGGCCGCCCGGCCCGCCACCGCGCTCAGGTCAGTGGCCATGGTGGTAGTGGTGGACGACCGCGTGGCCCCTGCCGTGCGAGATCATCAACCGGTTGACCGGGGTGGTCAGCAGGAACGCCACGAGCAGCGAGCCGGCCAGCGACGTCCAGAACAGCGTGCTGGTCAGCCCGGCGTCCATGGCGCCCGGAATGGCCACGATGACGGCGTTGTCGAGCAGCTCCATCAGCGCGATGGAGACGGTGTCGGCCGCCAGGGCCACTGCGAAGGCGGTGCGCAGGCCGACACCGGCGCGCAGGACGCCGCGCATGGTCAGCGCGTAGCCGAACACGAATGCCAGCGCGATCGACAGCAGCACCGTGGCGGCGTTGTGCAGGCCGAACGCCGTGCCGATCACCATGCCGAGCACCTCACCGATTGCGCAGCCGGTCAGGCAGTGCAGCGTCGCCTGCCCCGCCGCTGCCCATGTCACCACGGCGCGATGCCCGCCGCCGTGCTCGAGGTCATGACCGGCATGTGTCTGGTGGTCCATCTCACCCTCCCCGGAAACGATGCCTCCACAATACCCCCGGGGGGTATATGAGAGAAGGTCAGATCCGGTGGGCTGCGTCTCAGCATCGGGTCACACCACGCCTCGGCCCTCAGGCGCGGCGGCCGTCAGAACCAGGTTTCGGCGATCTCCACAACCGTCCCGTCGGACTCCACGATCGGGATGGCGCGCCACTTGTCGAAGGTGGTGCAGGGGTGCGAGATGCCGAAGCCGATCAGGTCGCCCACCTCGAGCCGGACCGACCTGGGCAGTTCCAGGTGTGCGTGCTGGTCATTCACGGCGACCACCCGCACCGTCGCGTCGAGACCCTCCGCAGTGGATGATGTCCGCCGCACCTTGGGGACCGGCGGCCCGGCGTCGACAGCGGCGTCGCGGCGGCCGAGGCCGGCGATCACCCGCTCCGGTTCCGGCCGGGACAACACGGGTGCCCAGACCCGCAGCGCCTCCCGGAACCTATGTGGACCCCGGGGATGGGCCCCGAACGGCGACTCCTCGTGGTACTTGCCGGCATCGTGCGTGACGTAGCAGCCGCTGCGCAGCACGACTCGGTAGCCGATCGCATTCAAGGTATCCGGCAGCATCGCCACGACCCGGTCGAAGTAGGCGCTCCCGCCAACGGTCACAACCGGATCCGGTCCGACCACATCGGACACCGCTTGGGCGACGGCGACCATCCGGCGCAGCAGCCCGTCCACTTCGGCGAGGGTCGCCGGAAGCGAGCCGGCGTCGATGAGGCCCTCGAACGCGGCCACCCCGGCCAGCGTCGCCGGCCCGGCCGCGACCCGGCGGGCCAGCGCCACCGCGTCGCCGTCATCGCGCAGCCCGGTGCGGCCCCCCGGGAGGCCGAGCTCCACCAGCACGCGCACCCGGGGAAGGTCAGCCACGGCGGCGAGCGCCGCGGCGGAGTCGGCGTAGCAGAGGAGGTCCAGGTCGGGGTACGCCCGCAGAAGCTCTCCAAGCAGGCGTACTGAGCCCGGATCCACGACCTCGTTGGCGAGCAGGATCCGGCGTACGCCCATCTCCGCGATCGCGCGCGCCTGCCAGGCGGTGGCCGCGGTGATCGCCCAGGCGCCGGCCGCGAGCTGCCGGCGGATCAGCTGCGGCGACATGGTGGTCTTGCCGTGCGGCGCCAGCAGCACACCGTGCGCGGCGCAGTAGGCGGCCATCGTGGCGATGTTGTGCTCGAGCTCGGCACGGAAGAGGGTCGCGGTCGGCAGCGGGAACGTGCCGTCGAAGACGTTGCGACCCGGCGTGAGATCGGCCGGGAGCCCCTTCGGTGGTACCGGCACGGCACACTCCTTCCGCTGGTCAATCTCGCCTGCCGGGCTCAGGCTAAGGGACGACACGCCGGGTGCCGCCTTCGCGTTTTCCTTCCTCCAGTGCGGGAGGATTTCGAGAAGCGGCCGGGGAAGAAGCGGGAGGCAAAGCGGCATGCGGCAGGCCTGTCCGGTGTACGACGGCGACCGGGTCCCGGACCGGTTGGCGCAGTTGGGGCTGAAGGCGGAGTTCTTCGATCTCGCGCTGCGCGGAGCGGATGCGGAGGCGCGCACGTACACCTTGTTCGATCCGCCGAACATGGCGGGGATGGCGCGGTACGCGCGCACCGTGCGGCTGCTGCGCGAGCAGTTGGTGCCGCTGGGCTGGTCGTACGACAACCCGCGCAACCTGGCCCGCACGGTCAGCCCGGACCGCCGGGTGGCGATCGTCACCGCGCTCGGCGACGCGGCCACCGGCGTGGCGGATCTGTCACCGTCCACCCGGTACGAGAAGGGCGTGGCCACCGTCGAGGCGGTCAACCGCAACTTCCTGCAGCTGACCCTGCCGATCGACCTCGGCGACGACCAGCCGGTCGAGGAGCAGGAGGACGGCGTCGTGACCTGGATCCTGCTGTACGCCGTGGGCGAGGCCGAGATCCGGGCCGAGCTGTCGCTGCCCGATTCGATGGTCGACGGCTACATCGACACCTGGCTGGAACGGATCATCCTGCCACCGGTTCCGCTCCCGGCCGCGGTCCCCGCGCCGGTCCGCGCCGCCGACCCCGAGGTCCTCGTGGCCCGCCGCACGGCATGACCGAGACCGCACCGTTGACGCCGAGCCGGCTGACGCTGGCCCGCAAGCGCCGCGGGCTGACCCTGGTCCAGCTCGCCGCGGCGGTAGGAATCAGCGTGCGCAGCCTGTCCGCCTACGAGAACGGTGCCCAGGAGCCGGGCCCGTCCACCCGGGCGCGGCTGGCCGCCGCCCTCGACGTGCCGGTCGGTTTCCTGACCGCCAGCGATGTCGATGAGATCCCGGTCGACGCCATCAGCTTCCGGGCGCTGAGCAAGCTGACCGCGGGGCAGCGGGACACCGCCCGCAGCGCCGCCCGCATCGCCCTGCTGCTGGCCGAGTGGATCGAGCAACGGTTCCACCTGCCCGAGGCCGACGTGCCGTCGCTGCCGCGTCTCGATCCGGAGACCGCGGCCGAGGTCGTCCGGGCCCGGTGGGGGTTGGGTGTGGCGCCGCTGGGGCATCTGATCCGGTTGCTGGAGGCGCACGGTGTCCGGGTCTTCTCGCTGGCCGCCGAGTGCGCCGAGGTGGACGCCTTCTCGTTCGTCTGGCGCGGCCGACCGTACGTGCTGCTCAACACGAGCAAGTCCGGTGAACGCGGGCGGTTCGACGCGGCGCACGAGCTCGGGCATCTGGTCCTGCACAGCGAGCACCGGGTGCCGCACGGACCCGACGCGGAGCAGGAGGCCAACCGGTTCGCCGCCGCGTTCCTGATGCCCCGGGCGAGCGTCGTGGCCCACGGCCTGGCCGGCGCGACCAGCGACCGCATCCTGGACTGCAAGCAGGTCTGGCAGGTCTCGGCCATGGCACTGGCCCACCGCCTGCACGAGCTCGGCCTGCTGACCGACTGGGGCTACCGCACCGCCTGCGTCGACCTGTCCCGGCGCGGCTACCGGACCGGCGAGCCGGGTGGGATGGCCAGGGAGACCTCGCCCTTGCTCCACGCCGTCTTCAATACTCTGCGCCTGGACGGCATCACGCCGGCCCAGGTCGCCGGCGAGCTGCACATCACCACCGGTGAGCTCAACCGGCACATCTTCGGGCTCGTCCCCACGGCCGTGGCCGGTACGGCGGCGCCGACGCCGCCGAGGCGCCCCAAGCTCACGTTGGTCACCGGCTGACCGCAGATCGGGCCGGCCGCGTGCGGCCAGCCACGCCCGCCCGGCGGCGACCGAAGGTGCCCAGCCGGCCGTTCAGGCCGGCTGGCTAGCTGTAGTGCCCATGAGCGTTGTTGACGGCGTGTCGGCTTGATCGAAAGGGAGACCTCCGGCGAGGTGTGAGGTACTCACGCTCACATCTGGAACCGGAGGTCTGTATGGTCCACCGTAACG